>Ga0079225_10000263_pt1 | contig 28176 bp, 31 predicted proteins | sample Poulit2012_FD_76344 | JGI IMG/M metagenome (GOLD analysis project Ga0079225, IMG submission 76344) | Agricultural soil microbial communities from Georgia to study Nitrogen management - Poultry litter 2012 | ecosystem: Environmental > Terrestrial > Soil > Agricultural land | place: USA: Georgia... | reverse complement strand
TTGAACTCATCATAAATGTTTTTCAGCTGGACGATGCTGTGGTACCGGCAGGGCCTTGCATCGATATAGTACATCCGTTCGCTGTAGTTGAGCGGCAGGAGTGCACCGGGATCGTCCGGAGCGAGGGCCAGGACCGTCTCTTCGATGTGCTGCCCAATCCCACTCCTGAACCGATTGTAGACTGTCCTGTCTGGATTTTTGGCGTTTTCAAGCAGACTGTCGTACATTTCTTCCATAGTCATGGGCGGTTTTTCGCTTTCATGCGCTTCTGCCCTTCCCTGCAATCCTCAAGGAGCGGACAGATATCACACTTGGGTGATCTTGACAGACAGTGGTAGCGTCCGAAGAAGATGAGCTGATGATGTGTTTTGCTCCATCGTTCCGAAGGGATCTTTTTCATCAGTGTCCGTTCGACTTCGAGGACCGAATCCTTGTAACGGGCGATTCCAAGACGTTTTGAAACCCGTTCGACATGTGTGTCCACCGCAATCCTGGGGACATCGAAAGCTACGGAGAGCACGACATTGGCGGTTTTCCGCCCCACTCCCGCGAGGCTTATCAGATCTTCATAATTGTCTGGGATTTGACCGTCATAGCGGTCGAGGAGATCACTGCACAATTTCTGGATATTTTTCGCTTTGTTGCGGAACAGCCCAATGGATCTGATGTCATTTTCCAGTTCTCCAAGCTCCACAGCCAGGAAGTCTTCCGGTGTCCGATACTTTTTGAAAAGCTCCCTCGTCACCCTGTTGACAAGATTATCGGTGCACTGTGCTGACAGCAGTACTGCAATGGTCAGCTCAAAAGAGTTTTCATGGAGGAGTTCACATTCCGCGTCCGGGAACATCGTGTCGATCTTATCAATCATTTCCATCGTCTTTTTGCCACTAATCAAATACATCTTCTCCTTCCAGCCAGGAACGGACCGGCATCCTCCTGCGGCTGCTTTGTTCTTCTTTCCTGTTATCGGTGCTGTTCAGTATGCGTTCAACATACTGGAGCGATGTCACCTGGTTCTGATAGGCAAGATCTATCGCTTCCTTTATCTTTTCGGGGGAATGCCCGGAATCATCCAGCCAGCTGTTCATACGCTGGAATTCATTTGGACTGATCACCCTGCCGTAAAGCAGTTCCACATACTCGAACAAGTCTCTGATTTTTGACGGGTCTTGCTTCTTTTCTCCGGCCCCGGGGTCAGCAGCTTTGATCAGTTTTTTGAACAGCGGATCCAGACTGAAACGTTCGATGAATTTGCCTTGGTCCTTTACAGTCTCAATTTCAATCAGACTGTCCTGTATCAGATTTTTCATGATTTTCGAAATGTCATTTTCCGACATTGTCGTATGCGCAGCCAGTGTCCCGAATTCCGGGAGCTTGTCGGAGGTGCTGTAAATATCCATCAGGCGGATGAGGATAACCAGGGACTGTTCATCAATACCCAGCGTGCCGTACTTATCTATCAGGATTTTATTTACAGGTACATTGATATAACGCATAAATCTTTCAAGCATATTTGCATCTCCTTATGAAAAATATCGCCCGGAGGCGATATTTTAAACTATGGATAAAGACGGTTCAGCAGACGCGGAAACGGTGCCGTTTCCCTGACATGCTGAACACCGCTCAGCCATGCAACCGTTCTCTCCAATCCCAGTCCGAAACCGGAATGCGGTACGCTTCCGTATTTTCGGAGGTCAAGATACCATTCGTAAGCTGCAAGGTCCAGGCCGTTGTCCACGATCTTCTGTTTGAGTGTGTCGTAATCATGTATCCTCTGGCTTCCTCCGATGACTTCCCCGTAACCTTCAGGAGCAATCAGATCTGCGCACAGCACCGTCCGTGGATCATCAGGGTTCTCTTCCATATAGAAGGATTTGATCTCTTTCGGATAGTTTACGATGAATACAGGGAGATCGAAATGATTTGCGATTTCAGTTTCATGCGGTGCCCCGAAGTCCTCACCCCATTCGATGTCATCAAAGCCTTTATCCTTGAGCAGTTCAATCGCATCCGTATATGTGATACGCGGGAATGGCGCCTTGATCTTCCTGAGGATCGAAGTGTCGCGGTCAAGTGCCTCAAGATCAAATTGGCAGTGCTCAAGGACGTCCGTGACAATATATTCCACATACTGTTCCTGAACTTTGAGACTGTCTTCATGCTCGTAGAATGCCATTTCAGGTTCAATCATCCAGAATTCGATCAGATGTCTTCTTGTCTTTGATTTCTCCGCGCGGAACGTCGGGCCGAATGAAAAGACTTTGCCATGTGCCATCGCAGCCGCTTCAGCATAGAGCTGACCGCTCTGGGACAGGAAAGCATCCTCTTCGAAGTATTTTGTATGGAACAGCTCAGTTGTACCTTCCGGTGAACTGCTGGTCAGGATAGGCGGATCAATTTTCTTATAGCCATTTTCAAAGAAGAAGTTATAAGTGCTTCTGATGATCTGGTTTCTGATATTCATTACCGCATGCTGTTTACGGGACCTCAGCCACAGATGGCGGTTGTCCATAAGGAACTCAGGTCCGTGGTTTTTGGGAGTGATCGGATAGCCTTCCGCCTGATGGATGATTTCGATGGCGGAGACTTCCATTTCGTATCCGAAGGAAGAGCGTTCATCGGATTTGATCGTGCCTGTGACATACATGGATGTTTCCTGGTTCAGCCCTTTCGCTGCAGCGAAGAGGTCTTCATCCGCCGCTTTGACCACGACCGCCTGCATGAAGCCTGTACCATCCCTCAGCTGAAGGAATTGTATTTTCCCGCTGCCGCGCTTTTGCAGCAGCCAGCATCCGATTGTAACCTCCTGCCCGTCATACTTGGGTGCCTGGTTTATTGAAATCTTCATATCTGATTTTAAGCTCCTTCTGTTCTCTGTAATACAAATTGTCTGATACGCTCAAGCGCTTCATTCATGTCTTCAATGCTCAAAGAGTAGCTGAGCCTGATGTTATCCGGAGCTCCGAATCCGGAGCCGGGAACGACAGCCACATAGACCTCTTCAAGTACTGCGTTCACAAAGGCATCCACTGAATCGAAGCCACACCGTTCCGCACATTCCCTGAAATTCGGGAACAGATAGAAGGCGCCCTGCGGTTTTATACATGTGATGTAGGGGATCTCCATCAATTTATCATATGCTGCATCTCTGCGTTCATGGAATGTACGGTTATATTCCATGATGAATGAATCATCCATTTCATATGCGGCAACCGCTGCCCATTGGGACGGTGTCACCGGATTGGATGTGGAATGGCTGGTCAGATCGGTCATCGCTTTGACAACTTCACTGTTGCCGCAGCAGTATCCGATCCTCCACCCTGTCATCGCGTGGGATTTGCTCACACCGTTGATGACAAACGTATTCTCCTTCATCTTACTGCTCAGTGAAGCAATGGAAATATGCTCACTGTCATAGACGAGCGTTTCATATATTTCATCCGCAACAACGATGAGATCCTTCTCTTCGATATATGCTGCCAGTGCTTCAAGTTCTTCACGGGTATAGACCATACCGCTCGGGTTGTTTGGCGAATTGAGGAGCAGCATGCGGGTCTTATCGGTGATGAATCCATCTATGATCTCGGGTGTCACCTTAAAAGAGGTTGATTCGTCCGTCGGCATGATGACAGGATTGCCGCCAGCCAGTTTCACCTGTTCTGTGTAGCTCACCCAGTAGGGTACCGGTATGAGTACTTCATCACCCGGGTTCAAAGTGGCCTGGAACAGATTGTAGAGGACATGTTTTGCACCGTTGCCGACAAATACTTCATCATGCTCATACGTAAGTCCGTGATCTTTCTCCATCTTATCGATGATCGCATTTTTAAGCTCGGGTATCCCTGCTGCCGCGGTATATTTAGTCTTGCCTGCTTTCAGCGATTCATATGCTTTGTCGATGATTTCATCAGGGGTGTTGAAGTCGGGCTCCCCTGCCCCGAGTCCGATGACGTCCACACCTTGTGCTTTCAGGTCTCTGGATTTAGCAGTGATCGCGAGTGTCTGACTCGGCGTTACATTTTTAATACGATCTGAGATTTGCATGTTCCTTCTCCTTTTATATTGATATAGTCATTATAAATCACGCAGGAGCCCTTTGAAAGTCTCCTGTGGACCATGGATGATATTTTCCTTGGGAAAATATTTAAGAAATGCCTTTTTATAGTTCCTGGACAGGATCCGCTTGTCGAATAACAGTACCAGCCCCTTGTCGGACGGCTTCCTGTGAACCCTGCCCGCAATCTGGCGGAATGAGAAGACGGCTTCCGGCAGATCAGTTTTATAGAAGTTCCTGAACCCTCTGTCCGTCGGGACCGGAAAAGGCAGTTTGGTCAACATCAGGCATTTGGCTCCGGCACTCTGCATGTTTATCCCTTCATTGAAGCTGGATGTTCCGAGAAGAAGACATTTATCGAGCTGGTTGAACTGTGTGAGAAGCTTTTCGGGAGTGCTCGCGCGGGACTGCCTCAACACAGCGTAATCCGCGAACAGCTGGACTTCCTCGGTGTATTCCGCCACTTTGTCGAGCAGCTCGTAATTTGAAAAAAGCACCATAAGTTTGCTGTCTGTTTCACTCAGATAGACCGAAATATAATCAACAAGCGCCCATATGAAGCGGTCATCGTTCACATCATAATCCGGTATGTCTTCAGGGATGAAAAGACGGGTGTTATCAAAAAGTGATGGGTTGCTTATGATCTGCGAGTCGTACGGCAGATCGCCGAACCAGTAGGTAAGATGCCTGAAGCTGCCATTCACTTCGAGTGTTCCCGATAAAAGCACTGCTGAAGACAGGTTTTTCACATGGTCATCGAGGATTTTCTGTCTGTCATCCCTGATATATATTTTGGTCTTCTGGAAATTGTCATCCCTGCCGATGGTATAGTCACCCTTCTCCAATCCCGTTTGCAGTAGCGACAGCATCCTCTGATAGTGATGCATGTGGTTGTAGAGTATCTGGTAGTTATTTGTGCCTCGGATAGCGCCGAGGAAAGTCTGTGTATATTTCAATCCCCCTTTTATATGGAGAAGCGCTTCGTCCGTATTCCCTGCAGAAAACGAACCGAACAATCGGTCGATATTCTGATTGAGATGTTTCAGGATATCCTCAAGAAGATACACTATGGTTTCATTATTATCATTTATATATGTGTGCAGCAGACGCTCCTGGGAGGCCATGCCGATCTGACCGATGAAAAATTTCATACCCTGGTAACTATAGGCAGATTCCATCCTGTCGTCAAGTGCGTTTTTGAGCTGATGTGCCTCGTCAACCAGTACTGAATCTATGTCCATGACGTGCTCAAGGCAATCCGGCAGGAAATAATGGTTTGTGATGATCATTGCCGAATTCTCAGCTAGATCAAGCGCACGCTCAAAATAAGGATGGGCTCCGCTTTCTCCGGCCTGGATCGCCATCGTTTTGTAATACGCCTTCTCCGGTCCTTTGAGATGTATTTCAGAGAGATCGCCGGTCTCGGTGTCGAGGAGCCAGACGAGCAGTTTCATCTTGAGATAGATGATCTCTGTGTTTTCATCATCAAGTGAAAGGAGGAGTTCAAACGCTTGCAGGTTGAGATAGTTATCCCTGCCCTTGAGATCTGAAACAGAAATATCCAGGCCGCATGCCTCTTTCAGAATGGCCAGATCATCGGTGATGATCTGTTTCTGGAGGATCTTCCTGCTGGTTGAAACCAGTGTCTTTTTGCCGTACATGGAATAATAGCTTATGGCAGCGAGCAGGAAGGCTACAGTTTTACCGAGTCCTGTATAGGCTTCAAGAGCGAGGTGGTTCTTTGTTTCAAATGCCTCGAATATCCTGTTTGCGAGCATCAGCTGGTCTTCCCTGAAATCATTGCCGGTTTGGTCGATATACTTCCTGTACAGTTCCCCCACTGACACAGGAGGGAGTGACCCTTGTCCGCCGTACTGTTTTCTCATATGGACGGACCCCCGCTTTTCAAGGTGTGCAGGAGAGTTGCCATCCGATTCGGCCACAGTAAGGAAAAGAAGATCTGACAGGTTATGCTTCAGAGGCTTTGAAAGATGGTAAAGCTGCTTCAGCGTCTCAGTATTCATCGAAGTAATGATCTCCTGAAGTCTGATGAGAAGATTAGCAGTGGCACGTGCATCCTCATCCGCCCGGTGAGCATTGGAGAGTGTTATCCCGATGGACTGGGCAATTTCATTCAGTTGAAATTTTTCAAGCGTCGGCATGAATATTTTGGAAAGCTCAACAGTATCGATTTTATACCGGGGCTCATATCTTATACCTCTTTGTTCCAGCGCATTCTTCAAAAAGCCATAGTCGAATTCGACATTATGTGCAGTAAAGACGCATCCGTCAAGGAGTGAGGAGACTTCATCTGCAATATCCCGGAATTTGGGTGCTCCTTTCAGCATATGGGGTTCTATATTGGTAAGTTCACGTATGAACGGACTGATTTCAGTATCATCAGAGAGAAAAGTCGTGTATTGGTCTGTAATTTTAAAATTCTCGACAAAGACGATACTCAGTTGTATGATACTGTCCTTATTTTTATTATTTCCGGTTGTTTCCAAATCTACGACAGCAAATCTCTCTGTAAACATACAATCACCAATTTCTACTATAGTTCAATATCTGCACTGACCACTTTTCTTATATTCCCATCTTCATCCAGAACTTCAAGGAAGCCGTCGTCCGTAATATCGAGTGCACGGCCAAAGAACATTCCCCCGGGTTCAGTAATACGCAGTTGCCTGCCGAAGACGATGGATTTCTCTATCCAGTCATCCCGGATCCGGGAGAATGGTTCGTTTAAAAATCTATTATAATAGACTTCAATGTTATCCATGAATACCTTCATGAATAAATCCATGTCCATATGTTCTGTTCCGCCGGCTGCCTCCTCGATTGAAATGGCGGTCGGAATCTTCCTGAGAGTGTCATCTTTGAATACATTGATACCGATACCGCATATGATTGCATTGATGACACCGGATTCACTGACGACTTCGGTAAGGAAACCGCAGACTTTCCTGCCCTGGATGTAAATATCATTAGGCCATTTTATACCTGACTCCACACCAAACGCTTCATCGATGGATTTCGCAATTGCCAGTGAGACGAACAAATTGAAACGGATGATTTCCGAAACCGGTATATTCGGCCGGAGCACAAGTGATAGGTAGACTCCCGTCCTGCCGGGGGAGTCCCAGTGCCTATCAAAGCGTCCCCGACCTTTTGTCTGTTCCTCAGCAAACACTACGAAGGAGTCATCCGACTCAGACAGCATGATGAAGGCCTCTTTCTGAGTAGAAGGTGTCGTCTTGAAATAAACCACACGGTCGAACAGGGAGGACTGGCTGATGCGCATTGAGAGTGCCGTCGGATTTACATAGGCAGGCGGACTTTTGAGATGATAGCCTTTGTTTGTGACCGATTCAATAGAGTAGCCCTCCTCTTTCAGGGATTTTATACTCTTCCACACCGAGGTCCGGGACACGCCAAGCGTATCTGCGATATTCTGGCCTGATATGAATTGTGCCCGGTCAAGTAAGCTCAATATTTCCTTCTTTAAATTTGACATGCATGTCCATCCATTCAAGTATTTTTGTTTTTTCATTTGGAAGTAGATTAAAAAGGATCTCGTATTCCAGAATGGTGAAAATATCCCTTATCCACCGGCCTCCCTGCGCTTCGAAATGCTCCATCAGCTCTTTGCCGTCCACATCGATATCCGAAATGTGCTGTATTGGAAGAGATGGTTTCATTTCCAGCGCTTCATCGAGTATCCTGCTCCACTCCAGTTTCCTGGAAAACCGGTTGATGACCACCAGTTTCCTGACATTTTCAAGTGTATCATAATTATAATTGTAGGAGATGGTTTTAACCTGCCTGTCGTATTCAAGATCCAAGAAAATACAGACGATTTCTTTTACTTCCTTTTTCTCTGCGTTGGAAAGTTTCAGGGCGGGAGCATATTCCATAAGTGATTCATTCAAATAGATCTGGAGTCCCATGCCGGTGATGAAAGAAAAGGTATTGGTTGACATAAAAGTATTATCGTCAACTTCTTTAATGAACGGAAGGTTCCTTTTTATGCCGGTTTGGACCATCAGCGATTTGACCCCGTCCATGTGTCCTGCGGAGAATGTTTTCTTCAGCTCCACCAATGAACGTTCCACAGCGACATGTCGCAGATGGCCGGAATGGCGTTCCATCGCCCGGACAGTTTCATGGTCAATTGTAAATCCGAGCTGTGCTTTGAAACGGACTGCCCTCAGAATTCTGAGGGCGTCCTCATCAAAGCGTTCATCCGGGAGGCCGACTGTTGTTATCGATCTGTTTTTTATCGCCTCAAGACCCCCGTAAGGGTCTATCAGTTTGAATTCACTGTCCATGGCCATTGCATTCATGGTGAAATCACGGCGTTCAAGATCCCCGGACAGTTCTTTTGTAAAAGCGACCGAGTCCGGCCGCCTGTGGTCTGTATATTCCGATTCGACGCGGAAAGTAGTAACTTCAAACGGTATACCGGAGATGACCACGATCACAGTACCATGTTGAATGCCCACATCAACCGTGTTTTCAAATAATGATTCCACTTCTTCGGGGAGGGCATCAGTCGTAATGTCGACATCATTGATCTCGCGGCCCATCTTATAATCCCTCACACATCCGCCGACAAAATAAGCCTGGAAACCTTCTTCCTGAAGACGTTCCAATATCTTTTTTCCAATAATGAACAGATCATCCATGCTGCATATCTCCTGTAAGCCTCTGGTACAGAGCTTCATATTCTTCGATTATTACATCAGTCCGGAACCTGATACTGATATCCTCCATCATCTGATGCTGCATTGTTTCATATCTTTTTGGATCTTCAAGCAGGCCAGTGATCTTCTCTGCAGCAGCTTTGTAATCCCCCACTTCGATTATATGACCGGTTTCACCATCCCTGATAACTTCAGAAATGCCGCCGGCCGTTGAGCCTACGGGGACGGAACCGCAGTGCATCGCTTCAAGAAGCGCCAGGCCGAAGCTTTCCTTCTGACTGAGAAGCAGGAAGATATCGCTCATCAAATAGAATGATTTCACATCAGTCTGCTGTCCCGCCAAAATCACTGAACTTTCGATATCGAGTTCTTTAATGAGGCGCCTGATGCTGTTTGTTTCAGGTCCGTCACCGATCAGGATCAATACAGCATCCATCTGTTCCTGAACTATGCTGAATGCCCGTACAATATCGTCGATACGTTTGATCTTCCGAAAATTTGAAGCATGCATAAGGACTTTGGTGCTTTCGCCTATGCCGTATCTCTCTTTCATGCCGGCGGCGATCTCTCTTCTGTCAGTCGCGTTGAAATAAGTTTCATCCACAAAATTATAAATGGTCTCTATAGATTTTTCAGGGCCGATCAATTCATGGGTCTCCTGTGTGAGGCTGTCGGAAACTGCTGTGACCGCATCGGATCCTTCTATCCCAAAACGGATGGCATTGACAAGGGACATGTCGTGCCCAAGCACAGTAATATCCGTTCCGTGCAGAGTCGTCACGATGCGGACATCCCGCCCTGACATCTGCCTGGCAAGAATCCCGCAGACTGCATGGGGGACAGCATAATGCATATGGATCAGATCCAGTCCGTTTCCTGTGATGACTTCGGAAATCTTACTCGCCAATGTGATGTCATATGGAGGATATTTGAATACGCTGTAATCAGTGATGTCGGTCTGATGGATATGGATATTGGGGTGGCTGGTGTTCAGCCTGAACGGAATATTCGATGTGATGAAGTGCACCTCGTGCCCTTTTTCTGCCAGTTTGATGCCAAGTTCCGTTGCAATGATTCCGCTGCCGCCCACACTTGGATAGCAGGTTATTCCTATTTTCATACAATCACACTCTATCTTTATCTTTGTAGTTGAGATAATGAAGCACTGCGCTTGCAGTCCCTTCATTTGTTGCCAGCGGGACATCATATACATCGGACAGTCTCAGAAGCGCCGAGACATCCGGTTCATGTGGCTGGGCTGTCAACGGATCCCTGAAGAATATTATGGTATCTATGGCACCGTTCGCGACCATTGCACCGATCTCCTGATCACCGCCGAGCGGGCCCGACTTGCACCTGTTCACTTCAAGTCCTGTATGTTCTATGATTCTGGTCCCTGTTGTGCCTGTGGCAAACAGTTCATGGTTTTTGAAGAATTCCAGATGCAGTCTGATGAATTTCAGGAGATCATCTTTCTTTTTGTCATGTGCAATCAGTGCAATTTTCATATACATCATCCATTCCTGTGAAGTATCATATTTCGATCCTGTCCCTAATTATAGAGAATATTGATGGTTAAGTGAACTGTCCATACTGCAGTTTTCAATCTGAATAGTCACTTCTTTCGTCGCTGATGATGGTTTGCACCTGAAGAGGCAGATTAAGTATCATCTCTTTTCCGGATCTTGGCCTGATATCTTTTCCGGCAGCTTCGGGAAGTGGAATCCAGTGAAGGGTCTCTGTCCTGCCCCCTCCCAGCTTGTTCTTTCGGTCAGGACACTTTATCTCCCGGGGCTCCATTAAATAATAGAATATAACTTCCTGGAAATCGTATTTTGTGTCATTGAACTCGTAATCAAAAAAGTTCTCCACGATCGTCAGCAGACGGCTTACGCTGTAATTCCCACCGGTCTTTTCATTCATGACACGCACTGCTGCATCTTCGCTTGCTTCCCCCAGGTTGACTGCCCCCGAGAGGATATAGAAGTAACCTGTCATAGTGTTGGTGGCAAGAAGTGCTTTTCCATCAACTAACACGATACCCCCTACACGATATCTGAATACGTTTTTACCTGATTTGAAGCCGCAGTCCATATTAACCATCTCCTTAAATACATATATAATAATACCAGAGAGTACCGGTAAATAAAAAAGGATACCCACCTTCGATGGATATCCCTTAAATTCCAATCAGTTGTTGCTCTTTGCAATAAGGATGAACCTTATCAACTCTGCAACAGCAACTGCAGTTGCTGCGACATATGTCATTGCTGCAGCATTCAATACTTTTTTGGCATGACGGTATTCCTTTTCGTTGACGATGTTCAAAGTCTGAATCTGGTTCATCGCCCTTTTGGATGCGTCAAACTCTACAGGCAGTGTAACAACCTGGAACAAGACCGCAAATGCCATCAGTCCAATACCTGCCCAGAGCAGCATATTCCCAAGACCGCCGCCTACGTTGTTCTGGGCATAAGTGATGATCATACCGGCAATGATCAGGAAGTATGAAAAGTTACTCCCCAACTGTGCCAGTGGGAAAAGTGCAGACCTGAAGTTAAGGAATGCATACCCTGTGGCATGCTGTATCGCATGTCCGACTTCGTGGGCAGCTACCGCAGTACCTGCAACACTCGGGGTATCATAGTTGCCCGGAGAGAGAACGAGTTTTTTGTTCTTAGGATCATAATAGTCGCTTAGAAATCCCTGTCCTCTTTCAACTGAAACATCATAAATACCATTTTCCCTAAGAATCTCCTCTGCAACCTCTCGACCAGTCAGACCACTTGTTGAACGTACTTTAGAGTACTTATTGAATGTGGATTTGACATTCATCTGAGCGAGCATTGGAACAACCATCAAAATTACAAAATAGATGATAATATACACTTGTATTCCAACCTCCAATAATCTTTCATATTTAGATTTTACTTTAAATTTGAATGAATAGTCAATTGTTACGTTCCGGCACCAGCTGATGGAGCAGCAGCAGTACAAACACGCTCAGCCAGAATGCAAAATAACCGATATGATCCGCATATTGTGACAGGTTTCCATATACAGGGTACTGTCCGTAGACATAATCGATGATGTCGTTGTGGAACAGCCACACAGCTGTAATATAGAAGTGGCTTTTTTTAACTTCCAGATGAGGAAGGAAAAGGATCGCCTGGACTGCCATGATGCTGTGGGACGCGATGAGCATGAGGCCGATCCATGAAATGAACCCGGTTTCCATGAATGTGAGGAGGTTCATGACGACCGCCCAGACGCCGAATTTTATCAGGGTTGTAAAAGCGAGGGCATCGATCAGCCCCCATTTTTTCCCCGCCAGGATCAGTACAATGAGTATGGACAGGAACAATGTGGCGGTCGGGCTGTCGGGGACGAACGGATAAAAGTACCACTTTGTCTGTGCGAGCTGTCCCCCGTACCACCAGTAGCCGTAAATACTGCCCAGAAAGTTCGATATGAGAAGCAGGGTTAAGAATATTCTGTTATGCATGAGCCGGATTATTGTTTCCATAAAACTCTCCTGTCAATAAAAGACCCCCCTATAACTAGGGGGGTACTTTAATCTGCGTCAGATTCTCCGCCTTCCTGCTGCGTGCCGCCCATCGCTTCATCTTCAGAAGTGACTTCAAGATTTGCTACGAATTCAGAGATCTGCTGGATTTCTTCTTCAGTAAGCTGGTCTTCAAAGGCAGGCATTTCACCCGTACCGTTTGTTACGAATGCATTTACAGTCTCAGCGTTCAAATCCGCTTCCACTAGGTTCGGTCCCGAACCTCCGGTCAGTTCTCCACCGTGACAGCTTGTACAGTTGGAACGGATGAGGTCGGTGAAGACCGGATCTTCAGAATCAAGGTTGGAGAACACGATCTCGCCCTGTTTATCCTGTGTTTCCCAGTCATGGTATGCTACCGATTCCCAAGTCGTATAGAAGATGATACCGACAGACAGGAGCATCATGGCAGCTGCTATCGGACGTTTTTTCCAGTGTCGTTCTTTGTTGTTGTCAAGCCATGGTGCCAAGAGAAGTGCACCAAAAGCGATTCCCGGTATGATGATTGCACCGATCACGTTGTATGGACCGGATGCAAATGAATATTTGAGTGTCTGATACAGGAATAGGAAATACCAGTCAGGGAGCGGTATATAACCTGTATCCGTAGGATCAGCTACACGTTCAAGCGGGGCCGGATGCGCTACTGTAAGGCAAAGGAAACCGATGAGGAATACTGCACCGGTAATCCACTCCTTCAGAAGGAAATCCGGATAAAACTCTTCCGTACGGCCCGGGAATTCCGAGTAGTCACGATTGAGTTTTGGTTTTTCATATTTCTGTATTCGTGAGTCGCCGACAAAAGTCAGCCCTTTTCCACGTTTCATATCAATTTACCTCCCTGTGTTTTTCTTATAGTGGTCCTGCAATACCTTGTCTACGTATCATAATGAAGTGGATCGCCATTAATACAAACAGGGCCGCAGGTAAGAAGAATACGTGGATGGCAAAGAAACGTGTCAACGTCTGAGCACCGATGATCTGTTCGTCACCAGCAAGCAGAGTCTTGACCCATTCACCAACAAATGGCACACTTTCTGCGATATCCAAGCCAACTTTGGTTGCGAAGAGTGCTTTCATATCCCATGGAAGCAGGTATCCGGTAAATGCCAGACCCAGCATAACTGCGAATAAGAGTACTCCAACAACCCAGTTCAGTTCACGTGGTGCTTTGTAGGCCCCGGTGAAGAACACCCTTAAAGTATGTAGGAACATCATTACTACAACCAGGCTCGCACCCCAGTGGTGCATACCTCTTACAATAACACCTGCAGCAACGTCATGTTGCAGGTAATAAACGGAGTTCCAGGCGTTTACAATATCAGGGACATAGTACATTGTGAGGAACATACCTGATAATATCTGAATTACCGTAATGAAAAACGTTAACCCTCCGAAACAATAGACGAAAGCAGAAAAGTGATAGGCAGGGTTAACATGCTCCGGCACTTCATGATCAGCAACATCTCTCCAGATCGGAGTGATATCCATGCGATCGTCTATCCAGTCATAGATTCTGTTAAGCACAGTCTTCCCTCCTATACAAGCTCATTTTCAAACATTTCGCCGATTGTGATGAATCCATCAGAGTCTCCGACTTCATACTGGTCAAGCGGACCTCTCGGCGGTGTTCCCGGGATGTTTTTACCGTTCTTCTCATAAAGTCCGTTGTGGCACGGACAGAAGAACTTATCCGGATTGGCATCATCGCCCGCCCATGTTACTGTACAGCCCAGGTGTTTACAGATTGGTGAAAGTGCAATAAGATTATCTCCGTCTTTGTAGACCCAGACAAAGTCAGTCACTTCACTTGTGTACCAGGCGTCCTGCTGTTCATAAGAAAAGTCGACCTTCACAGGCTCTTCTGTAATCTCTTCGGTTTTGACACTCGTAGTGATCATGGAACCTTGAGCTTCGCCCTGGAACAATGGATCTAACGCAAACCTGCCCATCGGCAGAATTGCACCTGCCGCCATGAAAGACCCCACTCCCATCAGGGAATAGTTCAGGAACTGGCGTCGTGTTACTTTTTGCGACATTAATATTTCCCCCCTCAAACGCGCGTTCTTTTACATTTAAATATAACTAGGACAGTTCAATTTTAGCCTATTACCTGAAACCGGTCAATAAGGTATCGAAACTTTTGATGGAGGGCTTTCTGTTAATTGTGTAAAAGTACCATCTTTTTAACGGTTCCAAATGGAAATGATGGATTTCATTGCAGATTTGACTTCATCGTTGATCATTTCCATCTTCATATCATCACTCATATTCTCAAGCGGTATTTCATTGAGACGGATCCTGTCCATATCCCCGAGATCTTTTTGAATGTGGGTAAGAACCACGGACTTTTTGAATCCATATGCCAGAAGCTGTTCTCTGTAACTTTCAAGAAGCGCAGTATCCTCGCCCACTGTCATCAGCGGAGGTGTAATGAGAAGACGGCCCTTGAATTGTTTCTCAAGCTGCAGGGAGACAATCTGCAGCAGTTCAAGATTGCCTGCATGTACGGGGGCCCGTGAGTCCATATCCATGGATGAGAACGGGATGACAGCAGTGTCGATGAACTCTATTTCATCTTTCAATACTTTTAAATCTTTCTGGTTATACAGCAATTCACTCACCTGTCTTTATGTTGATCGTTTCAGCATTTTCACAAGCCGTTGGAAAAGTTCCTGGTCATGCTTGTCAAGTGCATGGTCAATCTCTTTCAGCAGTGCATCATCTGCAATTGTCTGAAGTTCCTTGTCCAAATCGTTTTCAATCTTCTTCACTTCACGGTAACGGGCATCTTGTGCCGGGAAAGCAAATTCCAGATAGAGCAGTTCATCCTGATTCATGTTGAGTTCGTGGAAGATGACTTCCCCGTCGCTTGTTACGGTATCCCCCTTTTCAAACACCAGTGTAGGACGGTTTGTGCCCACTGCGGCGATGCGCAGTCTTCTTCTGTGCAAGACGTCCGGCGTGAAGAAGATGTTTTTGGATACGACGGGGTGCGATTTGAGAAAGTTAAGAATCCATACAGCCACCCGGTCTTCAAAATCATAGTGATACAGTACATAATCTATGAAATCTTTCCTATAGCTGATCTTCCTCATCTTCCAGGCGCTCCTTTTCAAACTGCCAGTCTGCATTGGCAGGATCGAGTTCAATAAGCTTGTCCAGTATCTCTGATTTTAATGGATGGCTGATCTCAGTCAGATATTCGTAGTAATCTTTATAGAATTCGACGGACTCTCCGATAAGTGCGCGTGCATCCTGATAATACTTCAGGGCGGATTCATCTTCCTCATTTTCCTGATGCACCCTGGCAAGCAGATACAATGATTCGCCAGAGAGTGCATGTGTATCGAGACCACTTTCGAACGATGCTATTTCATCAGTACGGTCTGTCTTGAGCAGCGTCTCGAACAGCATAAGAAATGCATCGTCATAGTCCTGGTCAAGGGCAATCGCCTGTTTGAACGACTCAATTGCACTGTCTGATGCACCAAGCCTGAAGTTGATGCGCCCAAGATGGAAATAGATAAGCGGGTTCGTTTCATCCTGCTCAAGGTATTTTTCAAGCAGCGTCTTTGCCGCCGTGAGATCGTGCTCTGTTTCATGGACATTCATCAGCAGTATATATGCGTTTATATAGTAAGGTTCGTTGTCTATCACTTTATTGAGCAGGTTCTTGGCCGTTTCGTATGACTGCAGCTGATACTCCATCAGCGCCTTCCGGTAGAAATCATCATTCGAATAAAACTTCTCGTCGACTTTGTCAAAGTGTTCCTTTGCCTTTTCAAGCTCAATCTGATTCATGTGGAGTTCTGCTGCGCGCAGATTGAAGTTGACCCCGTTCAGCTCATCGATGCCCGCTTCAAGCAGTGCGCCGTAATACCTCAGTGCTTCCTGGAAATCTCCGTCCTGATAATGGATTTCGGCAAGGGCATAGTCCAGTATTGGCTCACCCCCCATCGCTTTCGCTTCATGGATCAGTCTGATGGAAACCTCATTCATGTTGAGCTGCTGGAAGATTTCCGCTTTGAGCATAAGCACCGTCTTCGTCTTCGGTGCTTCATTGATCAGGCTCAGGGCCTCATCAAGCCTGCCGTCCGCGATATAGATATCGGTGAGATAGGCAAGCACTTCATCATCATGGCCGGTTCGTTGGTGGAGATGCTGGAAAATGGTTTCCGCCTCACTGATGGATCCCGCCTGCATTAGTGTATCCCCCAGTGTGAAAAGGGATTCGAGCTCCATATCGTCATCCAGCCTCTCAAGATTTCCAAGGAGGCTGTTAAGTTCGCTTTCGGGATATTTACCCGTTTTCAAATCATCTATAATGGAATAGATCTGGTCCTGCATAGTTAAGCATCCTTCCGTAATGACTCCAAATCATTTATGAATCCTGGATATGATATATCTATGGCTGAGGTGTCATCGATGTCGAGCGGTGTATCAGAGACGAGGGAGAATATGATGAGCATCATGATGATGCGGTGGTCATGGTAGCCTTTGACCGCTGTGCCAGCTGCTGGTTCGATCTTTCCCGGCCGGACAGTGAAACCGTCCTCTTTTTCCTCAAAGTTGATACCGAATTTGGACAGCTCATCCACAACTGCGCGTATCCTGTCAGTTTCTTTGAATCTGAGTTCTCCGGCGTCACTTACTGTACACGGTTCACTGCTGTAGGCGGCGAGAAGTGCGAGAATCGGAATCTCGTCTATGAGCCGCGGTATGATTTCACCAGAGATATCGAAGCCGCGGAGTCCCGGAGTGTACGAAGCAGTGATATTCCCAATCGCTTCCCCGGCGCCCGGCAGGGTTTCGATTTCTATATTGGCATCCATCATTTCCAGGACTTCAAGTATACCAGAGCGTGTCGGATTCAATGAAACATTTTCAATGGTAATGGAAGCACCCGGTTTCAGGACTGCAAGGGCAAGCGGAAATGCCGCTGAAGAAATATCACCAGGCACAGTGATATCTGCTGACGTGAGCTTTTTCCCGCCGGTGAGTGAGATGACGCCATCTTGCGATGAAAGTTCAGCTCCGAACTGTTTCATCATGATTTCGGAATGATCTCTGGACGGTGATGATTCACGTACAACGGTCGTGCCTTCCGCAAACAACCCTGCAAGGAGCACTGCACTTTTCACCTGGGCGCTCGCGACCGGCATATCATAATCGATTGCCTTCAGCGGTTTCGGGTAGATGTGCACCGGTGGATACTTTTCATTTTTGAGCCGTATGTCCGCCCCCATATCGAGCAGCGGTTTCTGCACTCTGTCCATCGGCCGTCTGTTGATGGAGTCATCTCCACTGAACTCAGCTTCAAGTCCGAGCCCTGCAAGCAGGCCCATAATCAGACGGGAGGTCGTGCCCGAGTTTCCGGTGTATAAGGCTCCGTCCGGTGGATGCAGGTGTTCATGCCCCTTGGATTCAACAATCCACTTGTTACCCGATTCAGCTATTTCTGCACCGATTGCACGCATGATTTCCATGGTACGGTAAGTATCCTCACTCTTCAGAGGGAGGTGTATTTCAGTCCGTCCTTCTGCAAGCGCAGCAAGCATGAGAGACCGGTGGGTGATCGACTTGTCGCCGGGAACTCTCAATGTGCCTTCAAAAGTACTGTTCAAAAGTTGTTTCATAGGCTCTCCTTCAGATCGTTTATGAATTTTGTAAGCTTTTTCCCGTCAATTTGTGTAAAGCGGGCACGACCGGCTTCTTCCAAGACGATATACCCCACCCGGCCGCTTGTCTGATTCTTTTTATCCTTTGTCATTAAAGAGATCATATCAGATGCCTCCAGCATCTTCAGCTTTTCGACGGGGTAGCCGAGTCCCCTGAAATATTCGTAGAAGCATGCAAGATCAAATGTGTCTTCCTGATTCAGTTCATTTGATATATACAGCGCAGCATATATTCCGAGCGTCACAGCGATGCCGTGCGGCATTCTGTATGTGTATTCGATGGCATGTCCAAGAGTATGCCCAAGATTTAGGTGTTTCCTCATACCTGATTCATTCTCATCCCTTAACACATGTTCCATTTTGGTCTCAATACCTTTGATTATGAAGGGCTCTATCATATCCAGTGCAATGCCATCTTTTGTTACATCCATGAGCGCATCGACTGTCTCCTTATCTTTGAGGAGTGCATGCTTGATCACTTCTCCGAAACCGCTGAGAATTTCCGATTCCGGCAGTGTATCCAGGAAATCGAGATCGTATATTACACCTTTTGGACGGTGGAATGCACCGATCAGATTTTTGCCGTGCCTGCTGTTGATGGCTGTCTTTCCCCCTATTGATGAATCATGAGCGAGGAGTGTCGTAGGGACATGGATGTAATCCACACCACGCAGCACAGTTGCAGCGGCAAAGCCGCCAGCGTCCCCTGCCGCTCCGCCTCCGATGACAACCAGCAGACAGTTCCTCTGTACGCCTTTCGCAAGAAGGGTCTCCAAAAGATTGCTGAAGGCATCGAAATACTTCGATGCCTCGCCCTGCTCCATCAAAATCGGATCTTCAATAAAAGACAGCTTCCCATTTTTGTGTAACTGATATACATTTTTATCTGCAAGATAGAATACCTGGTCATATTTATCAGTATAATCGCCTATCCTGTCTTCCAGTATGCCGCGCGCTACCTCGATTGCATAGTTTCCGTCTTTGTATTGAGTCATGATTTTCATGTCATCAGTACTCTTTGACCCGTTTTTTATAGGCTTCAACAGAAGCTTTAAGTTCGTCCATATCATCATGCGGAAACTTGTCCAGTACGGCACCGGCGACCTCAATTGCAACCATGTGTTCACATACTACTGAAGCTGCCGGCACTGCACATGCATCACTGCGTTCGATCGTTGCCTTGAACTCTTCCTTGGAGTTTATATCCACGCTTAGGAGCGGTTTGTAAAGTGTCGGTATCGGTTTCATCACCGCTTTGACGACTATCGGCATACCTGTTGTCATGCCGCCTTCGAAACCGCCCAGATTATTTGTACGGCGGGTATAGCCTGTTTCTTCATCATAGGTTATTTCATCCTGAACATTGGAGCCGGGAATGGAGGCTGCTTCAAAACCCGCCCCGAACTCAACACCCTTGAAGGCATTGATACTGACGACGCTGCCGGCAATTTTCGCATCCAGTTTCCTGTCATAATGGACATGGCTGCCGAGACCGGGAATCGGATTTTCAACAATCACTTCAACAACCCCGCCGATTGAATCGCCGTTCTTTTTGGTGGCGTCGATCAACTGTTCAGCTTCAGCGGTCTTTTCTTCGGAAACCATGCGTACTGAAGACTTGTCGGAGAACTCACGGATATCAGCCAGGTTATACTGACCATCGTCCCTTACACTGCCGATCTGTTTCACGCGGCTGACTATGCGGATATCGAGGGCATGGAGCAGTTCTTTGCACAAGGCACCCACAGCAACCCGGGCTGCTGTTTCACGTGCAGAGGAACGTTCAAGCACATTTCTCAGATCACGCATGTTATACTTCATGCCGCCTACCAGGTCGGCATGCCCCGGACGTGGTTTTGTTATGACACGTCTCATGGATTCCGCCTCTTCGGGCGTGAGTGGATCACTGCCCATGATCTTGCTCCAGTGTTTGAAGTCATCGTTGATAATCTCAATCATTATAGGGCTGCCAAGAGTTTTAGCATGTCGGATTCCGCTGCCAAACTGGAAAGTGTCTTTTTCAATCTGCATCCTCCGGCCGCGTCCGTAGCCTCCCTGACGTTTAATCAATTCATTGGTCATTCTCTCTTTATCGATTTCCAGGTTCGCCGGAAATCCTTCCACTATCGCTGAAAGTTTTGGTCCATGGGACTCACCCGATGTTAAAAATCTCATTATATGAACCTGCCTATTTCATGATATTAAAAAAAGCCGAGTTGCTTCACCCAGCTTATGATGCTCTGCTACTAGTATATCCAGGAGCTGTTGATCAGATCGTAATCAAGTACTTCCGATTCGTCAAAGAAAAGACCGATTTCCCTTTCAGCACTCTCTGGTGAATCCGAACCGTGGATGATGTTCTTACCGACTGTCAGGCCGAAATCCCCTCGGATTGTGCCCGGTGCAGCCTGTTGTGGATTGGTTGCTCCAACTACAAGGCGTGCTGTATCAATGACGTTCTCACCTTCAAGCACCATTGCGAATACTGGCCCTGAAGTGATGAAATCCACCAATTCGCCGAAGAAAGGCTTATCCTGGTGTTCCTGGTAATGTGTTTTGGCAAGCTCTTCTGATACATGCATCAGCTTTGCTCCTGCAAGTTTGAAACCTTTGTTCTCCAGCCGTTCCACAATTGGTCCGATGAGATTTCTCTGTACGCCGTCAGGCTTGATCATTAAAAATGTCTTTTCCATTTCGAGTCTCCTTTAATTGAATTCCATACTATTCTAACATTTTCAAATTTGTTATTTCAATTCAATTCAGACGATTTGCGAGTTTTTCTGCGATCTGGAGCAGATAAGTGCGTATTGGTTCGTCTATATCTTTGATTGCCGCTTTTGCTTCTTCGATATGTCTGCCGCTGATTTGGATGGCTTCTCCGATTGCATCCGAGATGAGGAGCTCCCTGATCAGAGAATCCCGGACACTTCTGTCCTCCCTGAATGCCGAGAGCTTCTCTTTGAACAGAGGGTCGGAATCTCTCAAAAGGAGCACCGGAAGTGTATAGTGGCCATTTTCAAGATCTGAAAATTTCGGTTTGCCCAGATTCTTTTCATCTCCGGTGAAATCCAGGCAATCATCGATAATCTGAAAGCTCATCCCGATATGGTATCCGTACTTCAGGAGTGAATTCAGTTCTTCCTCTGTTACATGTGCGGCATATGCTCCCATCTCGATACTGAGCTCAATCAGCAATGCAGTTTTTCTGTATGTTTTTTTATAATAGTCATCAAGTGTCTGTTCCGCATTGAACTGCTGATCGAATTGGAAAAGTTCCCCGCTGACAATATCCTGCATGGCAGCTGAAAATGCATCGTGGAGTTTTTCATGTTCGATGGTGCTCACCAGTTCCAGTGAAGTGGAGAGCAGGTAATTTCCAGTGTTTACTGCCTGAAGATATCCATGTTCATAGTACACAGTATCCTGCCCTCTTCTGAGTTTGCTGTCATCTATGATGTCATCATGAACGAGGCTCGCCATATGGATCAGTTCGAGGCTGGCACCTGCTCTGATGACATCGTCGTGCAGGCTCCGGTCACCGAGCCTGCCGACAAGCAGTGTGAAAGTCGGACGGATCTTCTTACCGCCGTATTGGAACAGTTCATAACTGCTGTCATTGACAATGGTACCATTCGGATCAAGGCTCTCTCTGATCAGTTCCTTCACTTCTTCTAAATCGGAAGCTAGAAATTCTCTGTGTCTAATCAAACAGATCCCACCCGTCCGAGAGGTTTGTATCCGATATGTGTTGCTGCTGTGCCCAGCGTATGGGACAGTATTTTTATATTGGCAAACCCTGTGGATGACATCATATCTTTAAGTTCCGGTTTGGTCAGGAATGTGCTGGTGGATTCATACAGCCATTCATATTCCTTTGTCCTGCCTGCAATCACTCCGCCAATTTTCGGCATTACTTTCCCAAAGTATAAATCGAAACCTCTGTTTACAATGCTGTTTTCCGGTGTGGAGGTTTCCAGTACAACGAGAACGCCGCCAGGGGTGAGGACTCTGTAGAATTCTTCAATCGCCTGTCTGTAATCAGGGAGATTGCGCAGTCCGAATCCTATTGTGACGAAATTGAAACTATCATCTTCAAACGGGAGGTCCATTGCATTCCCCTGGAGGAGGGTAATGTTAACATAGTCTTCAACTTTTCCTTTTGCGACCTCCAGCATATTCTCGCTGAAATCAAGGCCTGTAACACTGGCTCCCGGGGCCTTCTTTGCAAGCTGGATCGTCCAGTCCCCCGTGCCGCAGCATACATCGAGTATTTTGTGTCCCTCTTTCAGGAACATCTCCTTCATGGTCCTGTTTCTCCATTCTGTATGCTGATTCAGGCTGATGATGTTGTTCATATGGTCGTAATCGCCTGAAATGGCGTTGAATATAGTTTGTACTTTTTTCTCTTTATCCATTAGATTCACCTTTACTCTTGGGTTATGTATGGGAGTGAAGTGATGTCTGTTGTTTTCATCTGTTCGTCGATTAGAACTTCGAGGCCCCCATCTGCAAAGCCATGTTCGACGAGGTAGAGCATGGGCGCATAGAGCAGCCATTTCACTTCATCAGCCCCCGGCACTTCTCCTGAGGAGGCAAGCCGGGATTTTCTGGAGCTGAGCTGCTTGGAAATTTTCATCATGTCCCGGAGCACTGAATAGCTTCCGTCTTTTGCAAGATACATATAAAATCTGCTGAACAGATAATCCCCGGCAAGCACGTGGAGTTCCCTATTTTCATCTTCAGGTGTCTCGTCCAGAAAATTAAGTGCCGTATTAAAAAGAAGAACGGCATCATTTACATGGCTGCCGTGCCGGACGTTGCCCTTTTCGGAGAAAAAATCAAAAAAAGGATTATTATGTATGTCAAGTATCCATGCGCCGTCCCCCAGATCGTTTTCAAGTTCTTTCTTAAGAGCATCCATGAAAATATCACCTTATAAATTAATAGACCTAACCAGAAGAAGTTAGGCCTAAGTAGTCAATTATTTTACTGCATCCTTAAGAGCTTTACCCGCTTTGAATGCTGGTACTTTAGATGCTGCAATCTCAATTTCTTCACCAGATTGTGGATTGCGTCCTTTTCTAGCAGAGCGTTCACGCACTTCAAAGTTACCGAAGCCGATAAGCTGTACTTTTTCACCTTTTTTCAAAGATTCCTGGATCGTGTTAAATACTGCATCAACTGCAGCACCTGCTTCTTTTTTTGTAAGATCAGCATCATCGCTGACAGCATTGATCAAATCTGTTTTGTTCATCAGATCCACCTCCTTATATGACTATAATGATAAGTGGTTTTATCATTATGTTTCGACTTTAACACAGTGGTCTTTGCACTGCAACGGATTTCACCGTTTTAATGCCAAAAAATCCTTTACTGGCCGCTTTTGTGGCGGCTTGTCATGAAGATCGGACGGTTTTTATCATCCACTGTTATCTTGGGAGAATAGATGGGAACCACTGGTGTATATTCATACAAAACATGCCGGACATCTTCACCGGTTTCGAACGACAGATCGTTCTCCTCTATGATTCTGCCGATATCTTCACGGTAATCCACTACAAACTGCTGTCCGCCATTGTAATAGACATCGAGTGAAGTGCCTGAATACGGACTTGTTACAACAGGATTGTCGGAGAGTTTGTAGAAGCCGAGATCCAGCTGATAGACATTCGGCCCAACCTCTTCACCAAGATGGACATACTCACCCATTGCATCCAGCCTGATGGTAAGCGAACGTACTTCCTCTGTAATACTCAGGTCCGCCAGTTTGACTTTTGGATCGTCTTCCTCGTCTATGATGACATATTGATATTTGCCGCCTGCTTCATATGAATTTTCCGGACGTTCATCCAGGTAGTCCGGAACCAGCTTTTCAAAATCAATCTGGTATTCCAGATACTCCCTCTGACTTTCCTTCGTGCTGATCGGCAGCAGGCCTTCGGAATCTTCCTGATACTTATCAACTGCATTCTGCACCATTTCGACCTGGGAGTCCCCCGGGACCTGGTTTCCGGCTTTTTCTGATTCCGGATACAGGCACCCTGCCATAAGTACTGTGGCTATCATGAGCATGGATAACTTGATGCTACGCATGGGTGCTGCCCCCAAGAACAGGAATCATGAGCAGGAAAGCGGCAATCAGAAGAACCCATGCAACCATTGAAATGATAATACTTAAAAACCTGTTTTTTACAACGTACCTTGCGACATAGATCAATACTGCCGCAAGTGCCATTGCACCTAACGAATAAAATGAAATCCACATGAGATTCATTCTGGTTATATCAAACATTGTATCACTCTCTTGTCCAATCTTTGTTTTGCTTATCAAGAAGGTCTTCCAGCTTGTCAGTCTCACCTGTCTTCTCGCGCATCATCAGTGCATAGAACGCTTCTTCTTCAGTGATGCCGTGGAAAAGATATCTGTACAGTACTTCAGTGATCGGCGTTTCCACACCGTATTCCCTGGACAGTTCGAACGCTGCCTTTGTTGTGTTGACACCTTCAACGACCATGCCCATTTCCTCCTGGGCCTCATCAACGCTTTTACCTTCGGCGAGCATGATGCCGCAACGATAATTTCTTGAATGCATGCTTGTTGCTGTCACTATGAGATCTCCCATACCTGTCAAACCAAGGAAAGTCAGAGGATTTGCCCCCATCCTTGTGCCCAGGCGGGTGATTTCCTGCAGACCGCGTGTGATCAGTGCCGCCTTTGCATTATCCCCGAATTCAAGGCCGTGAAGGACACCGATTGCAAGCGCGATGATGTTTTTCAAGGCTCCGCCTATCTCGACGCCGGTCATATCATCATTCCTGTAGACTCGGAAATACTTATTCATGAAAATATCCTGTACAATCTGCAGGCTTTCCGGGTTTCTGCATGCGGCGCTGACTGTTGTCGGAGATTTCAATGCAACCTCCTCAGCATGACTCGGTCCGCTCAGGACACAGATGTCTGTCATGGTTTCAGAAGTCATCTCTTCTGCAATGACATCGGAGACCCTCATGTGGGTGCCAAGCTCCAGACCTTTTGCCACATGGACGATGATTATTTTTTTGCCGAGTTCTGACAGAATTCCGTCCAATTCACTTGAAACTGTTCGGATCGCCTTGACAGGCACCGCCAGGACAATCAGTTCTGCATGGGCTGCCGCTTCCTTCAGATCATTGGTGGCAAGTATCCCTTCATTCAAATCGATATTTTTTAAAAAGCGTTGGTTGGTATGTCTCTGGCCGATTTCCGAAACGACTTCGCCGTTCCGTCCATACATGAGTACATCATGGCCATTATCGTTAAGCACCATTGCCAGGCTCGTGCCGAAGCTGCCCGTGCCTATTACAGAAATTTTCATACTTGTACCCTCCTAGTTACGTTTTCTGCTTACTATATGGATTGGTGTGCCTGTGAAATCGAAAGCATTTCTCAGCTGATTCTCCAAATATCTGCGATAGCTGAAATGCATCAGCTCCACGTCGTTCACAAATAACACGAATGTCGGTGGAGCAACCGCCACCTGTGTGCCATAGAATATGTTCAGCCTGCGCCCTTTGTCCGTCGGAGTCGGATTCATGCTGACACTGTCGACAAGCACTTCGTTAAGAGTGCTTGACTGTACCCGTTTCTTATGGGAGTCGTTGACCAGCCTGATCATCGGGAACAGTGTTGTAAGGCGTGATTTCGTGACTGCCGATACGAAAGCTATTGGCGCATAATCAAGGAATTGGAATTCGGTCCTGATATTATCTTCGAATTTCTTCATTGTCTTATCGTCTTTTTCCACTGCATCCCATTTGTTGACGACAATGATCACTGCACGTCCTTCGTCATGGGCAAGGCCTGCGATGCGTTTATCCTGTTCGAGAATGCCTTCTTCACCATTGATGACCATCAGTACGACATCGGAGCGTTCTATGGCCCTGTTCGCCCTGAGAACCGAATACTTCTCAGTAGACTCATACACTTTGCCCTTTTTTCGCATGCCTGCGGTATCAATCAGGGTATAGTCTTCCCCGTCATACGAATATGCGGTATCGATCGCATCCCTGGTCGTGCCCGCAATATCTGAGACGATAACTCTGTCCTCGCCGAGTATGGCGTTGATAAGACTGGATTTGCCGACATTCGGCCGCCCGATAAGTGATACTTTGATGGATGCATCCATTTCTTCTTCTATTTCGAGTGTCCTGAAATGATTTACCGCTTCATCGAGAACATCTCCGAGTCCGAGACCATGGGAACCGGAAACCGGGTACGGATCCCCCAGGCCAAGCTGATAAAACTCATAAATATCGTTTCTCATTTCGAAATTGTCAATTTTATTTACAGCCAGGACAACAGGCTTTTTGGCTTTCTGCAAAATCCGGGCAACAAAAAGGTCATCCTCGGTTACACCTTCTCTGCCGTTTGTAATCATCAGGATGACATCTGATTCAAGTATTGCTATTTCCGCCTGCAGTTTTATCTGTTCCTGGAAAGGCTCATCTTTTATTTCTATACCGCCTGTATCAATTACATTGAATTCGTAGTTCAGCCAGTCACCGGCAGCGTAAAGTCTGTCTCTGGTCACCCCGGGACTGTCTTCCACTATCGCTTTTCTTTCTCCGATAATTCTATTGAACAGCGTGGATTTACCGACATTCGGCCTCCCCACCACTGCAATGGTTGGTTTGTACATAGATTCCCTCCTAATTTAAATATATTTTAACACAAAAATAAAATAAAGAGCGATAGACATCGCTCTTTACAGAATTACATTCATGTCATTTTTATAACAACTAAATATCCAGGTCTTTAAAACGGTCGCCGAAGACGTCGCCGAGTGTCGGGCCTTCATCATCCGAGTCGTCACGGTATACTTTTGGCTCACTGCCCTCACTTCTTGGTGCCGGTTCAGTTGTCTCTTTGATGGATAGTGAAATTTTTTCGGAGTCCTCATTGAGTGAAAGGATCTTGACCTCTACTGACTGGCCTTCTTTCAATACGTCGCTTGGAACCGCCACATGTTCATGACTGATTTCTGAAACATGGACAAGACCTTCGACACCAGGAGTGACTTCCACGAATGCGCCAAAATCGACAAGCCTTTTGACAGTCCCTTCAAGGACATCCCCTTCAGAATGGGCTTTGATGAAGCCGTCAAACGGACTTTCCTGTGCCTGTTTGAGGGAAAGGCTGATTCTCTCCTGTTCAGGATCGACATCGAGAATCTTCACATTCACTTTGTCGCCGATATTCACAGCATCTTCGACTTTTTCGACTCTGCTGTAGCTCAATTCGGAAATATGGGCAAGCCCGTCAACTTCACCGAGATTGATGAATGCACCGAAAGTCGTGATGCGCACAACTTCTCCCTCTACAATGCTTCCCACTTCAAGGGTTTCCAGCTGTTTCTTTCTTTCAACTGCTTTTTCAGCTTCTACAATTCGTTTTCTATTGAGTATCACACGATTTTTCTCAGGTTCGATATCTTCAACTTTAACTTCCAGTTCCTGGCCGTCAAACTGTTCCAGATCTTCGATATAGGCATCCGAGAGCAATGATGCAGGGATGAAACCCCTGACTCCAACATCAATTACAAGTCCTGCCTTGACAACTTCCATTACAGTGCCTGTAATCGTTTCGTCATTGTCTTTTGCAGACTGGAGTGAATCATAAGCATTGGATTCTTCCAGTTTCCTGATGGAAAGAATGACGTTTTTACGGTCCTCTTCATCTTCCACCTTGATGACTACGCCTTCGATTGAGTCATCTTCGGAAACAATTTCCTCCGGACGTTCAATCCTTTTGCTTGTAAGCTGGCTGATTGGTACGATCCCTTCAAAATCAGAGTCGTCGATATGAGCTTTCACGAATTTGTCTTCTATCTTGTACACAGTACCCTTGACAGTTTCCCCCACTTCAAAGCTGGATGAAACATCATTTTCCTGTGGTGTATCCTCAGCGGACACCTCTTCGTTTACTCCACCGGCATTCTCGTTGATTGAGGAATTGTCAATCTCTTCCTGGTTCTCTTCGTTCTTGATATTATCTGTCGTCATGTGCCTGCCTCCAATTACATTACTAAAAAGTATATATCTAACTTCTTATAAATGTATAGATTTGTCAAGTGATTAGTCAGAAAATAAAAGATTGTTTATATCTTCTGTAATTTTCAGTGTAACATCTTT
>Ga0079225_10000262_pt1 | contig 28184 bp, 22 predicted proteins | sample Poulit2012_FD_76344 | JGI IMG/M metagenome (GOLD analysis project Ga0079225, IMG submission 76344) | Agricultural soil microbial communities from Georgia to study Nitrogen management - Poultry litter 2012 | ecosystem: Environmental > Terrestrial > Soil > Agricultural land | place: USA: Georgia... | reverse complement strand
GTGCTGTACGTATTCCGCACCTTGGTCGCCGATGACATCCCGCTGAACGCCGGTTGTCTGGAGCCACTGGACATCCGCATTCCTGCCGGCTCGATGCTCGCTCCGCACTATCCGGCCGGGGTGGTCGCCGGGAATGTGGAAACCTCTCAGGCGGTCACCGGTGCGTTGTATGCGGCCCTGGGCGCGGGGGCGGAGGGAGCGGGAACGATGAATAACGTCACTTTCGGGAACGAAACCCACCAGTACTACGAGACCCTCGCGAGCGGTTCCGGTGCCGGCCCGGGATTCGCCGGTACCGACGTCGTCCAGACCCATATGACCAATTCCCTCCTCACCGATCCGGAAGTGCTGGAGCTGCGCCTACCGGTGCGGGTGGAGTCCTACCGAATTAGGCGCGGCAGCGGTGGCGCCGGGCAGTACTCCGGTGGCGACGGCGGGCGGCGGGTGCTGCGCTTCACGGAGGATGTCACCGTGACGGTCCTCAGTGGCCACCGGCGCATCCCGACCTACGGTATGGCCGGTGGCCGGCCCGGGGCACTGGGCAGGCACTGGGTGGAACACGCCGACGGTACCGTGACCCAGATGGCCGGTTGTGATTCGGTGCCGGCGAGCGCTGGTGATGCTTTCATCATCGAAACCCCCGGTGGGGGCGGGTACGGGCCGGCCGGGAGGACCTGAGCACCGCCGGCGAGTACTGCCTCTGGTCCGGCTCGTATGGCAGCGCTATCGAACCTGCACCGGCCCGGAACGTCGCGTTCCGGTCAGGCCGGGTCGACCGCCCGGTGCACCAGGGCGAGTAAGGCTTGTGCGTAGGCATCTGCAGGACGGTCTGCCGCAAAGGCGTGCTCCGCACCCCGGGCGGTGGTGCGTACCCGGTACCCGCCGGCAGCACTCTCCAGGGCCACGAAGGTGCCCCCCAGCAGTTCGCGCAGCTGGTCCTCCCGCGGCAGCCACAACGCATCTTCCTTGGCGACCGAGTCCAACGCCCACTCGGTGGTGCCGTTGAATCCCAGGACAGTCCCGGTGTCGAACTCCTTGGCCTCGATCACCATGTGGGAGAGGATGAACACCTCTTCGCTCAAGGCCTGAGCCTTGATCTTGAACTGGTCGCCGGGCACCGGGTTCCACCGCAGGCCGGCCTGCTCCAGATCATCGGCCAGGGCATCGCTGACGACCGGTGAGCGCGCTGCTGCCATGACACCATCGTCGCATCCACCGTCCCCCGGACTCCACTGCGTCACCGAGCAGCATTGAGGCCCCGGGCTCACTGCCCGCCGGTGACCGCCTCCGGCCCGCCCGCCAACAGTGCCTCGAAACCTGCCTCGTCCAGAATCGGGCGACCGAGGTCGCGAGCCTTGTCCTCCTTGGATCCCGAACCAGGGCCGGCGACCACGAAATCCGTCTTCTTGGACACTGAACCTGATGCCTTGCCGCCGCGGGCGATGATCGCCTCCTTGGCCCCGTCCCGGCTGAAGTTCTCCAGCGACCCGGTCACCACCACCGTGAGGCCGGTGAGGGTGCGCTCGATCGAACTGTCCCGCTCATCGGCCATCCGGACCCCGGCGCCGGCCCATCGATCGACGATCGAACGGTGCCAATCCACAGCGAACCACTCGGTCAGTGCGGCACCGATCGTCGGGCCCACGCCTTCTACGCCGGCCAGCTCTTCCTCACTCGCACCGCGAATCGACTCCAGATCGCCGAAATGAGTGGCCAGAGCGCGCGCTGCGGTGGGTCCCACGTGCCGGATCGACAGGGCGACCAACACCCGCCATAGCGGGGCCGACTTTACCTCCTGCAGATTCCGCAGCAGCTTCTGCCCGGTGGCCGACAGCACCCGGCCGTCGGTGACATCCTCGGCCGGGTCGGTCTTCTTCGCCGCCCGGGTGTACAGCCCCACGGTGCGCAGCTCATCTGCCGTCAGGTCGAACAGGTCTCCCTCATCGGTCAGTACCCCGGCTGCGAGCAGGGCGCCGGCCCCCTCCCAGCCCAAGGCCTCGATATCCAAGGCACCGCGGCCCGCCAGGGAGAAGAGTCGTTCATGCAGCTGCGCCGGGCAGGTGCGCGAGTTCGGGCAGCGGATGTCGACGTCGGTCTCCTTCGCCGGAGCCAGGTCGGTGCCGCAGGAGGGGCACTGGGTGGGCATCACGAACTCGGTCTCGCTGCCATCGCGCAGATCGGCGACCGGACCGAGAATCTCGGGGATCACATCCCCGGCCTTGCGCAGCACCACAGTGTCCCCGATCAACACCCCTTTGCGGCTGACCTCCCTGGCGTTGTGCAGAGTGGCCATCTCCACGGTGGAGCCGGACACCAGCACCGGTTCCATCACGCCATAGGGCGTCACCCGGCCAGTGCGCCCCACGTTGACCCGGATATCCAGCAGTCTGGTGTTCACCTCCTCCGGCGGGTACTTGAAGGCGATCGCCCACCGCGGGGCCCGGGAGGTGGAGCCAAGCTGACGCTGCACGGCGATGTCGTCGACTTTGATCACCACACCGTCGATCTCGTGCTCGACGTCGTGGCGGTGCTCCCCATAGTGGGCGATCATCTGTTGCATCTGCTCCAGCCCAGCACCGACCTGGTTGTGTTCGGAGACGGGGATACCCCACCCACCCAGCAGGTCATAGACCTGGGACTGGCGCGTCAGCTCCGATGGTTTGCGTCGTCCCCACTGCAAGGCACCGATCCCGTGGGCATACATCCGCATCGGCCGGGAGGCGGTCACCTTCGGGTCCTTCTGGCGAAGCGACCCAGCCGCGGCGTTGCGGGGGTTGGCGAACGGGGCCTTACCGGCTTCCACCTGGGCTGCGTTCAACGCCGCGAACTGCGAGACCGGCAGAAAAACCTCACCGCGGATCTCGATCAGCTCCGGCCACTGGGACTCCGGCCCATCCAGCACGTGCGGCACGGTGGCGATGGTGCGCACGTTCAGGGTCACGTCCTCACCGGTGCGTCCGTCGCCTCGGGTGACCGCCCGCACCAGCCGGCCCCGTGCGTAGACCAGCGAGATCGCCAGCCCATCGATCTTCAGCTCGCCCAGGTAGTGGATCTGGGTGGCGTCCAGCTCCCGGTGCACCCGCTCGTTCCACGCCAGCAGTTCCTCCTCGGAGAACGCGTTGTCCAGGGAGAGCATCCGTTCCACGTGGTCCACCGGGGTGAACTCGGTGGAGAAAGTCCCGCCCACCCGTTGCGTCGGTGAGTCCGGGGTACGCAGGTGCCGGTAGCGCTCCTCCAGTTCCTCCAGCTCCCGGACCAGCCCATCGAAGGCCGCATCGGAGATGAGCGGGGCATCACGGACGTAGTAGGCGAACTGGGCGTCGCGGATTTGCTCCACCAGTTCGGCCCACCGCGCCCGGGCCCGGGAGTCGGCATCGGTCAGGGTCTGGGGCAACGCGTTCTCGGTGCTCACTCGCCCATTGTCCATCGGCGCACCGACATCGCCCACTCCCGCCCTCAGAACCGCCGCCGGTCCGGTCCCCAGGCGCGGCACCCCGGGACCCGTCCGCTGTGGTGAGATATGGCCATGAACACCGCTCATCAGGGCCCCTCGCCGGGCCCACCTGCCGATGGCCCCGGGGGCGATGCCATCGGACCCGATGAACCCGGCGCCACCCCCGGCGGGCGCGCCGCCAGGCAGACCTCGGCCCTGCTGCAGGTCGGCGTGGTCGGGGCGATCGTGGTGTACCTGTGGCAGTTCGGTCCCGGGTTTCTGGGAACGTCGACGGAGTTGGTGGGCACCTGCATGGCCGGCAACCCCGATGTGTACTGCTTTACCGATCCGGGCCTGTGGCGCTATGGCTTGTGGCCGGTGATCGCGATTCTGGCCGCGCTTAGCCTGCTGCGCGGGGCGGCGGTCGAACATCATCAGCGGCCGGGCCGGGGCGCGGTGTTGTCCCTGCTGGCGCTGGCCGCATTGGGCCTGAGCCTGTTGTGGGGTCTGATATGAGCGACGACGACCCCTACACCCACCCGCATCAGGGACAGAGCGGATTCGACCCGAACCACCTGCACACCGATCCCCTGCGCGTGTCCTACCGCTCCGGTCTGCTCACCGCGCTGGTGACCTTCACGGCCCTGAGCACTGCGCTGGTGACGCTCCTGCTGGCCGGGCTGATCACCATCAACGACGTGACCTGCGGTAGTGGGCTGGGCACCCCGCGATGCGGCCAGGACGGCATCGCGGCGCGTTCCCTGGTGGCCACCGGCGTGGTCGGGCTCGCCTCGCTGATCACGATCAAGGTCGCCGGTTCCTTCGTGTCGCGGTTACGCGCTGGCGCGGGCCTGATCGCCCTGACCATTGCAGTGGGGGCAATGACGGTACTGGTCTTCTGGCTGCGCCAGGATCTGGGGCTGCCCTTCCCCTGGTGAGCAGACCGGGATCTGATCAGCCGCCGGGGCCGGCCACCCCGAAAGGTCAGGTTCGGGCCTCGGCCACCGGCTCGGCAGCTTCTTCCGCGGCCCGTCCGGCCACGCTGATCGTGGCCTGCCCGAGCACCCGGGTGCCGTCGTAGACCACCACCGACTGCCCCGGGGCGATCCCGCGCAGCGGTTCGTCCAGGTGCACATCCAGGACCTCGCCATCGCGCTGCACCTGGGCCGCCACCGGGTCGCCGTGAGCGCGGATCTGCACCTCGGCACCGATCGCCTCCCGGGCGGGGACGTCCTCGGCGAACCAGACCACCTGATCCCCGCGGAGGCGCCGCACACTGAGCAGTTCGGTGGGGCCGACCACGACCCGGTTCGCCCCCGGATCGACCTCGAGGACATAGCGGGGCCGGCCATCGGCGGCAGGCCGGTTCAGGCCCAGTCCGCGGCGCTGCCCGACGGTGTAGGCGTAGGCCCCGTCATGCTCACCGAGCACCTCACCGTTGTGATCGACCACCTCACCGGGGCGGGAACCCAGCCGGGAGCGCAAGAAACCCTGGGTGTCCCCGTCGGCCACGAAACAAATGTCATAGGAGTCCGGCTTCGCCGAGACGCTCAGGCCGCGACGGGCAGCCTCGGCGCGTACCTCATCCTTGGTGGGAGCGTCGCCGAGGGGGAAGATCGAGCGCGCCAGGCGCTCCGGCCCCATCACCGCCAGGACGTAGGACTGGTCCTTGGCCAGGTCATCGGCGCGATGCAGCTGCCGGCCCCCGTCGCCGTCGTCGAGGATCTTGGCGTAGTGTCCGGTGGCCACAGCGTCGAAGCCCAGGGCGATCCCCCGGTCCAGCAGCGAGGCGAACTTGATGTGTTCGTTGCAGCGCACACACGGGTTGGGGGTGCGCCCGGCAGAGTACTCCGAGAGGAAGTCGGCCACCACCGTGTCCTCGAACTCCTCCGAGAGGTCCCACACGTAGTACGGGATCCCCAGCACGTCGGCGGCGCGCTGGGCATCGGAGGCGTCTTCGATCGAACAACAGCCCCGGGAGCCGGTGCGGTGCTGGGCCCGGGACCGGGACAGGGCCATATGCACCCCGACGACGTCGTGCCCGGCGTCCACCGCTCGGGCCGCCGCAACCGCGGAGTCCACTCCGCCGGACAGTGCTGCCAATACTTTCATCGCTGACCTCCGGTGCCGGCCGCCATCGTTGTCGGGCGGCTCGTGCGACGTGTGCTGAATGCGGCCCGGGCCCGCTGGACGACCTCGGGCAAGGCGGTCAATAGTGCCGAGATGTCCTCGTCGGTGCTGGTGTGCCCGAGGGTGAGTCGGATTCCGGACCGGGCCGCGAGGTGATCGTGCCCCATCGCCGAGAGCACGTGGGAGGGCTGGTTCACCCCGGCCTGGCAGGCGGCCCCCGAGGCCGCGCTGATACCCGCCGAGTCCAGTCCGAACAGCACCGCCTCGGCGTCGGTGTCCGGCACGGTGAACATCAGGTGCCCGGGTAGGCGCCCGCCCCCGACCGGCGGTCCCTGCAGTTGTGCACCGGGGACGGTCACCGGCACTGCATCGGCCAGTTGGCCGCCCAGTTCCTCCAGACGCTTGGCTTCTTCAGTTCGCTGTTCGACGGCGAGTTTGACGGCCTCGGCCAGGGCGGCTGCAGCGGCCACCGGCACAGTGCCCGAGCGCACGCCGCGTTCCTGTCCCCCGCCGTGCAGCACCGGGGTGATGCCCAGCTCCCGGCGCGCCAACAGTGCCCCGATACCCGCCGGGGCCCCGAGTTTGTGGCCGGTCACCGACAGGGCACTCAGCCCGCTCGCCGCGAAGTCCACCGGAACCCGTCCCACCGCCTGCACCGCGTCGGAGTGCACCGGGATCCGGTGCTGGGCGGCTAGGTCGATGACCTGCTGAAGTGGCTGCAGTGCACCGACCTCGTTATTGGCCCACATCACCGAGATCGCCGCGGTGCGCGCGCCGTCGTGGTGCAGGTGCTCGGCCAGGGCGGTCAGGTCCAGGACGCCATCGTCGCCCACCGGGGCCAGGTGCACCCGGGCACCGGCGGTCTCGGCCAACCACTGTGCCGGGTCGAGGACGGCGTGGTGCTCGATCGCCGAGACGCACAGGCCGGTGCCCTCGGGCCGGTCGGCGGTGGCGGCGTACCAGATGCCCTTGACGGCGATGTTGTCCGCCTCGGTGCCACCGGAGGTGAAGATCACCTCGGTGGGGTGGGCGCCCAGGTCCGCCGCCACCGATTCGCGCGCATCCTCCAGTACCCGGCGGGCGTGGCGCCCATGGGCATGGGTCGACCCGGGGTTACCCACCCGGGTGGCCAGGTCGGCGTAGGTGGCCGCCACCTGGGGCCGCACCGGGGTGGTGGCCGCGTGGTCAAGGTAGGTGCTCACAACATTCCAGTGTACGAACTGTCGTATCGGGTGCGCGAAAGCCAACGGCCCCGTCACCGCGTGTGGTGACGGGGCCGTTGGCGGAGGCTGCGATCAGCCGCCGGTGATTCCGTCAACGATCTCGGGGTTCTCATCGACCCACTGCTGGACGGCAGCGTCGTTATCCTCGCCGTCCATCTCGTTGAACATGATGTTCTCCAGCTCGTGGAGCTCATCATGGGTCAGCTCGAAGCCCTCGATCCACTCGGCCACCTCGGGATACTCCTCGGAGAACCCTGCGGTGGCGTAGTTGTAGATGTCGTCGGGCTCACCCATGGCGCCCTCGGGGTCCTCCAGGTCCTTGATGTCAAACTCGTCGTAGGCCCAGTGCGGACGCCACAACGTCACTGCGACGTTGTCACCGGCGTCGAGGGCCGCGCTGAGCTCGGTCAGCATGGCCGGTGTGGAGGAGATCAGGTACTCCATGTCTTCCAGGCCGTAGGTCGGGATGGCCTCGTTCTGGGTCTGTTCGGTCAGCCCAGCGCCGGCTTCGATCCCGATCAGCCGGTTGTCGAACAGATCGGCGTTGTCAGCCAACTCGTCCAGGGAGTCGATCGGGGCGTCGGCGTTGACCGCGATGGTCAGCGGAGCCTCCTCCAGCCAGATGCCGAGCTCCTCGACGTCCTCCCCGGCCTCCTCGATGTAGCTGTCGTGGGTGAGGGGCAGCCAGGTGTCGAAGTTCAGGTCGTAGTCGCCGGCAGCCAGGCCGGTGAAGACGATCCCGGCGTCCGCTGTCTCCAGTTCCACGGTGTAGCCCTGCTCCTCCAGGACGTGCTGCCACAGGTGGGAGACGGCGATGCCCTCTTCCCAGCCGGAGTGCACGCCGACCACGATCGGCTCGGCGTCAGCTGGATCAGCGGCACCGCCGTTGTCTCCGTTATCGCCGTTACCTCCGTTACCTCCGTCGTCGCCGCATGCGGCCAAGGTCAGGGCAACAGCAGCAGTCGTGGCGATAATCGCGCCACCGCGTCGCTTCACAGTCATTCTTCTTCCTTCCTTCGGATACACGTTTTTGTTGTTCGGTACCGGCGCAGCGACAGGTCAGCCGCCGGCCTGGGCCTTCAATGCCTTTGCCACCGGTGCCCGATCGCCCAGTGCCGCGGTGACCCGGTCCAGGTACATCGCCAGGATGACCACGGACAGACCAGCCTCGACACCCAGGCCCACATTCACGGTCTGCAGGGCCTGGACCACCGGCTGTCCGAGTCCGGGGGCGCCGACCATGCCGGCGATCACGACCATGGACAGCGCGAGCATGATCACCTGGTTGATACCACCCATGATCGTGGGCAGGGCCAGTGGGATCTGCACCTGTCGCAGGATGCGGCGGGGGGAGGCGCCGAAGGCGTGACCGGCTTCGACAACCTCCTTGTCCACCTGCCGGATACCCAGCGAGGTGAACCGCACGCCCGGCGCCATGGCGAACACGATCGTGGCGACGATCCCTGGTACCACGCCGACCCGGAACAACACCACGGCCGGGATCAGGTAGACGAAAGCAGGCATCGTCTGCATGAAGTCCAACACGGGACGGACGATCATGGCCACCGTGTTGTTGCGAGCCATCCAGATCCCCAACGGGATCGCCAGGATGGTAGCCACCAGCGCGGCGACCAGTACCAACGCGATCGTGGACATCGCGTTCTCCCACTGATCCGTATCCATGCCCACGATTAGCCCGAGCCCGAGCACAGTGCCCAGCGCAAGCTTCCACCCACTGGCCAGGAAAGCGATCACCGCCAGAGCGATGATGACCGCCCAGAACGGCGGGGCGGTGAACACCAGTTCGCTACCGTCATAGAGCGCGGCGAGCACGCTGCGGATCAGCCCGAAGACCGCCGACAGTGTCGAGGTGAGCCAGTCGATGCCGTCTGCGGCCCATTGGCCTACCGGGATTCGGAAATCCTCGTTCACAGTGCCCCTCCTCCGGCTGTTCCGAGCATGCCCTTCTGACGAGTATCCGGGTGGACGCTCGGGTCCGGTTCATCGGTTTCGGGCGGCTCCGCCACCTGGGACTCGACTACCGACCCCGACTCCATATCCGGGGGCGCCATGGCCTCCAGCATCGACACCCGGAGCACCACACCAGTCAGCCGTCCCTCGTCGTCGGTCACCGGCAGGGGCAGGAGCGCCTCGGCACTGGGGGCAAACATGTCCGCGAGCGCAGTCTGCTCCGAGACTGCCGAGGTGTCCGGCCGGACCGACTGGTCCAAGGTGGTATCCCCGCGGCGTTGGGCGGCCAGCAGGTCGGAGTCGTGCACCGAGCCGAGCAGCACCCGGTGCCGGTCCACGACATAGGCAGCCGAGGACTGGGCATCGGCCAGCTCCCGCAGGGCCACGCTTGGCCCGCTGCCGAGGTGCACAACCGCCCGCGGTTTACGCATCAGCGCTCCAGCGGTGATCACCCGGGAGCGGTCCACATCCGCGATGAACTTGGCCACATACTCATCGGCCGGCTCGGCCAGGATCCGCTCTGCGGTGTCAATCTGCACGATCCGGCCATCGCGCATCACGGCGATCCGGTCACCGAGGTACATCGCCTCGTTCAGATCGTGGGTGATGAAAACAATCGTCTTCTCCAGCTTGGCCTGCAGTTCCACCAACTGTTCCTGCATCTCCCGCCGGATCAGCGGATCGAGTGCGGAGAATGCCTCATCCATCAGCAGGATCTCGGTGTCGGCCGCCAGAGCGCGGGCCAGACCCACTCGCTGGCGCATCCCGCCTGAAAGTTGCGAGGGCAGGGAGTCTTCCCAGCCCCCGAGACCGGTAAGGGCGATCGTTTCATCAGCGCGTTGCCTCCGTTCAGCCTTGGCAACGCCACGGATCTCCAGTGGATAAGCCACGTTGTCCCGCACAGTGCGGTGGGGCAGCAGTGCGAAATGCTGGAAGACCATCGAGACGTTCTCCCGGCGCAGCCGACGCAGTTCCGGGGCCGAGACCGCTGTGATCGAGGAGTCCCCGATCTGCACGGTGCCCGACGTCGGGGTCAGCAACCCGTTGAGCATCCGGATAAGGGTGGACTTACCCGAACCGGATAAGCCCATGACGACGAAGATTTCGCCACGCTTGACCTCGAAGGAGGCATCGACGACCGCCGCGGTTCCCAGGGACTTCACTTCCTGGCGGGTGGCACCGTCCTCAATTCGCCGCACCACCTCCTGGGGTCGACGACCGAACACCTTGTAGACGTTCTCGACACGTAGAGCGGTCACGCTCACCTCGCAGCGATTCGGAAGTTACTCCGGTCGGGCCGGAAAGGATTGACGATCAGGGCAGTCGGTGCTCGCACACCGCAGTCGCCGGTCACACACCGTGGCGGGACAGGACGCAACTAGACACCCTGCCAGTTCCACGCCATCTAGGCCATTCAATCAGCCCGACAGGGCCTGGAACCGGGCGAGAAATGGTCAAAATCACACCATACTGGGGTTTAGTTCACGTTCGGCTCTCATTGATGGGCGGCCCGTCAATCAATATTAGGCCATCGCTCGCCTTATGCCGACACAAGCCGATAACTATTGCGTCTCAGAATCGCTGACCGGCGTGCTGCGGTACCGATCAGGAGACCCTCAGGCATCCTGGGCGGGGGTAGTCTCAGCTGGTACAGATCGAAATGACGGGAGCACTGGCGCCGGCCCGCGCCCGTTCGAGCGGGCCCTTCGCGCGGGCTGCTCCCAGTGAGGCGAGGGTGGCGCGCGGTGAGCGAGAACGATGATCGCTGGTTCCAACCCGGGGGCCACCTACCGGCCCGATACCGCCACAACGCCCCACCGGAGCGCTTCGCACGCCCCGCGCCCGACCCCTACCGATCGCCCCACGGCAGTCCGCTGGGCGATGGCACCGGCGGACCGCCCCGCGAGCCCGGCACCCCGCCGCCCCCGAGCGACAGACCCGCGCCGGCGCACCAGCGCCCAGTAGACGATCAGCAGCCACAACCGGTGTGGCCACCCGAACACGGTGCCGGCCCGGGCAGCCAGCATCCCCCGAGCGACCCCGCCACCTGGACCACGCCCCCCGCTGCTGGGGGCGGCCAGGTGCACCAGCCCAAGGGTGGCGCGAAACGGGTGATCGGCATCGTCATCGCGGCGTGGTTCCTCATCGCCCTAGCGGTGCCGATTCTGGGGCTGGGCCCCGGTGATTCCTCCTCGTCCTCCTCATCCCCCTCCTCCGGACAGGTCCAGCAGATCGAGACCAGCTGGCAAATCGCACCGGCGGACCTGGATAACTCGATGCCCGATGAGACGATCTTCCTGCCCAACCTCGATGGCAGCTTCGACTCCGAGTACGTGCTGCAGGGCGAGGCGGCTTGGGTGGTCGCCGCCGACTCCGAGGATGACTACCCCCGCCAGATCTTCGGCCTCGACCCGGGCACCGGCGACGCGTTGTGGCAAGCCGAACTCCCGGCCTACTGCGGGCGAGCCATCATCGACGACGAGTTGGTCTGCCTCGCTCGCGATGATGCCGATGAGTGGCAGTTGGTCATCCTCGATGTCACCACTGGCGACGAGGTCGGGCGCCACCCCACTGAGGTGTCCTCGGTGCGGGCGGTGCACCGCAGCGAGGCGGGCCTACTCGTCGTCGGCGATCCCGACCCGGTTCCGCACGCCATGGTCACCATGCTCGCTCTGGACGGGACCACCTCCTGGAGCGTGGACCTGGGCGCCCTGGATGACGCCGGGCAGCTCTTCGGCGACTTCCTCGCCCGGGACTTCTCCGGTGACGAGGAGCCAGAAGCAACGATGGAGCGGCTGCGCTGGCGGGAGCTGGACGAGGGTCGGGTGCTGCTGTTCTCCACCCCGGGGGTGGCGCTCATCGATACCGAAGCCGGCGATGTGCTGGTCCATCAGTGTCTGCGCGCAACCCCGGCACAGGAGGCCTACTTCTGCGCCGGGGACGGGGGTATCACCCGTCACGATCTGGACGGTCAGGTGGAGTGGACCCTGGCGGATATGACCCTGGCCAGCCCCACCAGCACCTCCCCGGGACGACCGGTAGCCCTGACCGAGGATCACCAGTGGTTTGCCGTGGACTGGGAGACCGGTGAGCGCGGGGAACCATTAGCGCAGTTCGAGCCTCGCAATGCCTCCACCGGCCTACCGCCGCTGCCGCCGACGGTGCTCGGCGACGCTGAACACACTTTCGTCCGCGATGACCAGGTGCTGATCGCCCTGGAACCAGGCAGCGATCAGATCGCCTGGCAGATGGACCTGGACGAGCGGCACGTCGATGAGGTCATCACGCTGCAGGACATGGCGGTACTGGACAGCTACCCGCACCTGGCACTCGATGTGCGCACCGGGGAAGAACTGTGGGAACGCCGTATCCCCACCGGGATTTACCTCGATTTCCTGGACCACCAGTTGGTGAGTTCGGGTCTGTCGGAGATCGCTGCCCTCGAGTTGCCCTGACCTGATCTGTCCTGATCTGCACAGTGCTCACCAGGCTCACCGGCCGAGGTGCCCCACCGGGCTAGTCAGCGCTCACGAGTGCTGGGCAGGGCAATCAGTGCTGCTCGCGATGTGCCCGGAGCGCCTCTGCGGCAGCCGGCAGGATCTCGTGCAGGTCGCCCACCACGACCACGTCGGCGACCTCGGCCAAGGGGGCATCGGCATCGAGGTTGACGGCGATCACCGTATCCGCCGCCTGCATCCCGCCGTAGTGGTGGGGCGCCCCGGAGATACCTGCGCCGATATAGAGCCGGGGCGCGATGGTCACCCCGGTCTGGCCGATCTGGGCATCGTGGCCCATCCAGCCCTCATCGACACAGTCCCGGGTGGTGCCGATGGCCGCACCGAGCTCATCGGCAAGCTCCTCCACCGGGGTGAAGTCCCCCATCGTGCCGCGGCCGCCGGCCACCACGACCGCCGCCTCGGCGAGCGCGGGCCGGTCGCCTCCTAAGGCGTCGACCTGCGCGGCGCGCACCTCGCGGCTGGTCACGTTCACGCTGGGCACACCGGTGAGGTCCACGGCAATCGACTCGACCTGCGCCCCGGCGGCCTCCGCGGCCGGTTCGGCGAGGACCGCGTTCGGTCCCAGGGTGAGCACCGCGGTGTCGGTGTGCACCGCACAGGTACTCTCCCAGGTCCCGGCAAAGGCACGTTTGCCACCGACCACCCGACCCTCGGCCACCTCGAGTGTGCTGACGTCGATCAGCAGCCCGGACCCGCTGGCCCAGGCCGCGCGAGCCGCGACCTCCTTATTGCTGAACGAGGAGGTCAGTAGCGCCGCGAGCGGCTGCAGCTGGGCGATCGCGGTGGCGAGGACCTGGCCGGCCGCACCGCTGGAGTGCCGCTGCTGGGTGGTCAGCTCGGCGCTCAGCACCTGGCTCACCCCATAGTTGCCGAGGTCGGTGAGTACCTGGGCGCTCGGTGCGCCCAGGCACAGGGCCACCGGATCGCCCAGACCGCGGGCCACCGTCAGCGCCTCGGCCACCGGGGAGCGCAGCTGGTCCGGGTCATCGATCAATACCAGCGTTGTCGTCATCGGGTCTCCGCGAAGTCACGTTCGATCAGGTACTGGGCTAGCTGCGCACCGGCATCGCCGTCGTCGTCGGTGATCACCACGGGTTCGGCGCGCGGCGGACGAGGCTGGGTGCCCGCTGTGGCCGTGCGGGCACCGGCGGCGCCGACATCGTCGGTGGCCAGGCCCAGCTCCGCAGCGTTCCAGACGGTCAGCTCCTTACCCCGGGCGGCCATGATGTCGTTGTACTTGGGGAACCGGGGGACGTTGATCACATCGGTGACCGATACCACCGCCGGCAGGCTGGTGCTGACGTGCTCGGTCACCGCGTCCACCTCACGCACGGCGCGGACCTCCCGGCCCTCGACCTGCAGGCGATGCACCACCCCCAAGTAAGGCCGATCCAGTTCGGCGGCCAGCATCGTCGGCACCACCGAACCCAACCCGTCCAGGGCCGTCATCCCGGCCAGGACCAGATCCACCGGCGCCTGGGCGTGCAGTCGGTTGATCGCAGCCGCCAACGCCCGCGCGGTGCCGCCGTAATCGGAGCCCGCGAATGCCTCATCGCACAGGTGCACGCCCTGATCGGCGCCCATCGCCATCGCCCTGCGCAGGGCATCGGCGGCAGGGGCCGGGCCGAGGGTCAGGGCGATGACCTCGCCCTCGCCGCGAAGCTGCAGGGCCTCCTCGACGGCGTTCTCGTCGACCTCGTTCAGGGTGCTGTTCTCCACTGTGCGAACCGTGCGCCCCGAGGTGTCGAAGGCCCGGTCAGACTCCAGCTCGGGCACATGCTTGACGCACACTACGATTCGCATATGTCCCAGCCTGCCACCAGGCCGGCGCACAGTCGAAACGATCGTCCGCATCCGAAAGGACCCCATGCTGCACCCCGACGACGACGGCGACCCGCACGCGCGGCCGCCCGCCGTCGAGGCGCACCTGGGTGAGGTGACCGGGCAGGTGGCGCCGGGCGTGCCCGAACCCGCCCGGCGCCCGGAACGGCTGGGGGTTCACCTGACCTCCGGTGGTGTGGACGTCGTCGTCCATGCTCCCCACGCCAGCGCCGTCGAACTGTGCCTACTCGATGACGCCGCCGAGGGGCTGACCGAACGGCGGATCGACCTGCTGCCCGGCCAACACGGACGTTGGGGGGCGTACATCGAAGGGGTCGGCGCCGGCCAGCACTACGGATTTCGGGTGCACGGCCCCTGGGACCGGGAGCACGGCCACCTGCACAACCCTGCCAAGTTGCTCCTGGACCCCTACGCCCGGGCGGTCACCGGCACGATGGACCTGCGCGGTGAGGTCTACGGCGGGGTCGTCGATGAACGACTGCAACCCACTGCTGATGAGGGGCCCGACACCCGGGATTCGGCAGCATTCGTCCCCCACGGCGTGATCACCGCCCCACTGCCGGCCCCCCACACGCCGCGTCCTCGGATCACCTGGGACCGCACCGTGATCTACGAGGCGCATGTGCGTGGTCTGACGATGAACAACCCGAAGGTGCCCGCGCATCTGCGCGGCACCTACGCCGGTGTGGCCCACCCGGCCACGGTCGCCCATCTACGCGACCTGGGCGTGACCACTCTGGAACTGTTGCCGATCCACGCCAAGGTCACCGAACCGGCGCTCGCGCAGCGTGGTGCGGTCAACTACTGGGGCTACAGCACCCTGTCCTACTTCGCTCCCGAGCCTTCCTACGCCACCGCAGCCGCGCAGCGAGCCGGGTCGGATCAGGTGCTGGCCGAGGTGCAGCAGATGGTGACAGACCTGCACGCGGCCGGGCTGGAGGTGGTGCTGGACGTCGTCTACAACCACACCGGCGAAGGTGAGGTGGACGGGCCGATGCTGTCCTGGCGGGGCTTGGACAATGCCGGTTATTACCTGCATGAGGGCACCGGGCACAACAACTACCTCGACGTCACCGGCACCGGCAACTCCCTGGATTTCCGCTCCACCCACGTGGTGCAGATGACGTTGGACTCACTGCGGTACTGGGTGGAGCACATCGGGGTGGATGGTTTCCGCTTCGATCTGGCGGTGACGATGGGGCGCAACGGCACCGCCTTCGACCCCCGCCACCCGCTGCTGGTGGCGATGGCCTGCGATCCGGTGCTCGCCGGGGTGAAGCAGATCGCCGAACCCTGGGATATCGGTCCCGGCGGGTGGCGCACCGGTCAGTTCGCCGCCCCGATGGCCGAGTGGAATGACCGGTACCGCGATGTGCTGCGCACCTTCTGGCTCACCGACGTCGCCGAGATCGAGCGCGGCGGCCACGGCCATGACCTGCGGGACTTGGCCACCCGCCTGGCCGGATCTGCGGACATGTTCGGCCATACCGGCATCCCCGGCGGCCGCGGGCCCACTGCCAGCATCAACTTCGTCACCGCCCATGACGGCTTCACCCTGCACGATCTGGTGTCCTACCAGGACAAGCACAACTGGGCCAACGGTGAGGACAACCAGGACGGCAGCGATGACAACCGGTCCTACCACCACGGAGTGGAGGGCCCTACCGATGATCCGCAGGTAGCCGCCCGCCGTCGTCGCGCGATGCGGAACCTGCTAGGCACCGTGGCGGTCTCCGCCGGCACCCCGATGCTCACCGCCGGGGACGAGCTGGGCCGGACCCAGTACGGCAACAACAACGCCTACGCCCGCGATGACCAGACCGTGTGGCTGGACTGGCAGCTGGAACACTGGCAAGAGGACCTGCGCGCCACCGTGGCCCACCTGCTGACCCTGCGCCGGGAGCACCGGGTGCTGCGGCCCTCGCGGTTCGGCAGCTTCGGGCACCAGGGCCGCGAACCCGTCCCGACGATCGCCTGGTTCGACGCTGGCGGCGAACCGATGAGCCTGGACACCTGGTACGACCCGCAGGTCCGGGTGCTGCAGATGTTCCGCCGGACCGATGCCGGCCGCAACGCCCTGGTGGTACTGAACGGCTCCACCGCTGCCATGCAGGTCAGGCTGGCCAACCCGGAGCACACCGGCCTGCACCTGTACTGGGACTCGGTCTGGGAGCACCCCGGGGCCGGGCAGCGCCACCGCTATCAGCCGGGCACAGCGGTGCCGGTGGCCGAATGCAGCCTGCAGATCTACTTGGACGAGCCGCCGCCGACCACATCGGGGGATCCCGCCGGCGGCGAGCGCGGATGAGAATGGACACCCGATGATCACCCCTGCGCCAGCGTCCCGAGTACTGGGGATCGACCTGGGCGGCACCACGACCGGCGCGGCACTGGTCGAGGCGAGCGGGGACACCGGGCCGGTGGCCAGCACACCCACCCCGGCCGCCGCCGGACCCGAGGCGATCCTGGACGCCGTCGCGACTGTGGTGACCGAGGTACTCAACCACGGCGGGCCCGCCCCGGCGGCTGTGGGCATCGGCACTGCGGGGGTGGTGGATGTGGACCGCGGGACGATCATTTCGGCCACCGACGCCCTGACCGGCTGGGTCGGCACCGACGTCGCCGACGGTCTGCGCCGCCGCCTGCACCCCCTGCTCGGGCCGGTGCCGGTAATAGTGCAGAACGACGTCGACGCCCACGCGGCCGGGGAGGCATGGGTGGGCGCAGCCGCCGGGATGGACAACGTCCTGATGGTGGCCGTAGGTACCGGGGTGGGCGGCGCCGTCGTCCTCGATGGCCACCCGCTGCGCGGGGCACACCACCTGGCCGGGGAAATGGGGCACATCCCCACCCCCGGAGCGGAAGGACTGCGTTGTTCCTGCGGTCGTCGCGGTCACCTGGAGGCGCTCAGCGCAGGCCCCGCCCTGCACCGGTACTACCTGGCCCTGGGCGGGGAGGCGGCCAGTGGCGATGCCCGTGATGTGGCGGCCAGAGCAACGTCCGGCGAACCACTGGCCACCCTCGCGGTACACCACAGCGCTACTGCGCTGGGGCGGGCGATCGCCGGGATCTGTACGGTGCTGGACCCTGCGGCCGTCGTCATCGGCGGCGGCCTGGCAGGTGCCGGGCCGGTGTGGTGGCAGGCGGTGGAACAGGCGCTGCGCGCCGAGGTGGTCGAACCGCTCGCCGAGATGCCGCTGCTACCGGCCACGCTGGGTGACCGGGCTGCGATCATCGGTGCAGCCCGCAGCGCCTGGCGGCTGGTCGATGCGAGGTGAGCCGTCCCGCTCCGGGCCCCGGTCCGATGCCACCGAACCCATTGCGGCACCCGATGAAGGAGAGCACTGTCCGATGCACCCAGTGATCGAGGCGATCCGCGGGGGACTGATCGTGTCCTGTCAGGCCTACCCCGGTGAGCCGATGCGGGACCCGGGCACCACCGCCCAAGTCGCCCGTTCGGTGGTGGCCGGTGGGGCCGTGGCCGTTCGTACCCAGGGCCTTGCCGATATCCGGGCCGTGCACCAGGCCGTGGATGTACCGGTGATCGGGATCTGGAAGGACGGTTCCGAGGGCGTGTTCATCACCCCCACACTGGAGCACGCCCAGGCGGTGGCCGACGCCGGTGCCCACGTCGTCGCCCTGGACGGCACCACCCGGCCCCGCCCGGACGGACTCACCCTGGCCCAGACGGTCCGCGGCCTACGGCAGCATCACCAGGTCGTGGTGATGGCCGACTGTGGCTCGGTCCCCGATGCGCTGGCCGCCCAGCAGGCCGGGGTGGACCTCATCGGCACCACCCTGGCCGGCTACACCGGCGCGCGAGCGAAAACCGCTGGTCCGGACCTGGCATTCATCAGTGAGCTACTGCGCCAGTGCCAGCTGCCGGTGGTGGCCGAGGGGCGGGTGCACACCACCCAGCAGGCTGCTGCGGCGATGGACCGCGGCGCGTTCGCTGTCTGCGTTGGCACCGCGATCACCCACCCCAGCACCATCACCAGCTGGTTCCGCGAGGCGATCGCCGGGGGCTGAGTGCGGGCGGCGGCGGCATTCTTGGCTGGTGGGCGACCGAGTGTCACGCTCCCTTAGAGCCGGGTGACTGCATCCCCATTAGGCTGACCGGGTGGTGCAGATGTGGAGTGGGCCAGAGCCCGATGGCGAGGAACCACCGCCGGAGGTCCTCGGCGAGCACGACCTGCACGATCCGGACCTTGCCGAGGCGATTGCCGCCGGTCCCGGGACCCTCCCGCCGGTGGCCGCATCCGCGCAGCGCCCGGGCACCTCCTCACCCCTGGAGGCTCTCACCAGCGTGTGGGGCTACGACACGTTCCGGGGCGAGCAGGCCGAGATCATCAGAACGGTGACCGGCGGGGGCAACGCCCTGGTCCTGATGCCCACCGGGGGCGGCAAGAGCCTGTGCTACCAGATCCCCGCCCTGGTACGGCCGGGCACCGGAGTGGTCATCAGCCCGCTCATCGCGCTGATGCACGACCAGGTTGAGTCCCTCGCCCAACTCGGGGTGCGTGCCGCCTTCCTGAACTCGACCCAGACCAGCGCCGAGCGGCAGGCCGTCGAGCGCCGGCTCCTGGACGGCGAACTCGACCTGCTCTACCTGGCCCCCGAACGGCTCCCGGTGGCGGCGCAGGTGCTGCAGCGGGCCAGCATCGCATTGTTCGCGATCGACGAGGCGCACTGTGTGGCCCAATGGGGCCACGACTTCCGCCCGGACTACCTCAAACTGTCGATCCTGGGGGAACGGTGGCCCGAGGTGCCGCGCATCGCGCTCACCGCGACGGCCACCGAGCAGACCCGCGAGGAGATCGTCACGAATCTGGGGCTGACCGGGGCCCGGGTCTTCGTCTCCAGTTTCGACCGGCCCAATATCCAGTACCGGATCGCACCCAAGCAGAACGTGAAGACCCAGTTGCTGCAGATCGTCGAGCGTGAGCACCCCGGTGAGGCTGGGATCGTCTACTGCTTGAGTCGCGCCTCGGTGGAGCGCACCGCGCAGTGGCTGACGGGTCAGGGCATCACCGCGCTGCCCTATCACGCAGGTCTGCCCAGCGAGGTGCGCTCGGCGAACCAGGCGCGGTTCCTGCGCCAGGAGGGTGTGGTGATGGTCGCCACGATCGCCTTCGGCATGGGCATCGACAAACCCGACGTCCGCTTCGTCGCCCACCTGGACCTGCCCAAGAGCATCGAGGGCTACTACCAGGAGACCGGGCGGGCCGGCCGGGACGGCCTGCCGTCGACGGCATGGCTGGCCTACGGGCTGCAGGATGTGGTGCAGCAGCGGCGGATGATCGCTGATGGTGAGGGTGACCGGCAACGCAAACGCGCCCAGGGGCTGCATCTGGACGCGATGCTCGCGCTGTGCGAGACGTTGCAGTGCCGCCGCCAGCAACTGCTGAGGTACTTCGGTGAGGCGAGTGGGGCGTGCGACAACTGCGACACCTGCCTCAACCCGCCCGAAGCTTTCGACGGCACCGTCCCCGCGCAGAAACTGATGTCGACGATCGTGCGGCTGCAGCGGGAACACTCTCAGCAGTACGGCGCCGGTCACCTTATCGACATCCTGCTCGGGCGCGAGACCGAACGAACAGTCCGATTCGCACACACCGAGCTGACCACCTTCGGCATCGGCACCGAACTCACCGACCGGCAGTGGCGAGGCGTCGTGCGCCAACTGCTCGCCCAAGACCTGCTGGTGGTGCAGGGCGAGTACGGTGTGCTGGCCTTGAGCGAAGCCGCGGGTCAGGTCCTCGGCGGCCGGAGCCAGGTGTGGTTGCGGCGCGAGCCCGAACACCACCGTGCCCCGCGCCAGTCCAAGGCCAGCAGTGCCCGGGCGGACCTGGATGAGGCAGCGCAGCCACTGTTCCAGCAGTTGCGTACCTGGCGGGCGGAGGTAGCCAAGGAGCAGGGCGTTCCTGCCTACGTCGTCTTCAACGACGCCACTCTGGCCGGCATCGCCCAGAGGCGGCCGGCTGATGAGACCAGCCTGCGCCAGATCTCCGGCGTCGGTGATGCCAAACTCGAGCGTTATGGCGCCGCGGTGCTCGAGGTCGTCGCCGGCAGCGAATGATCCGCTGGCCCTCGGCCGGCCGGGATGCCTGGTCAGCTGCGTCATCGCACCGGCGGCGAGCGCATTAGGCTGTCCCGGTGAGCTCCTCCGACACTTCCACCGATGGGCCGGCGCTGGACAGCGCCGAGGCACTCGACCGTTCCCTGCACTCCGCCCAGTCCCGGAGCGCCGAGATCGACGCCCAACTGCGCACCGATCCCAGCGCCTTCCGAATGTTGACCGGGGACCGGCCCACTGGGCCCCTGCATATCGGCCACTACTTCGGATCACTGGTCAACCGGGTCCGGCTGCAGGACATGGGCCTGGACACGATGATCCTGGTAGCTGACTATCAGGTGATCACCGACCGGGACGATACCGGGGACCTGACCGATGTGGTGCTGGGGCTGCTCACCGACTACCTCTCGGTGGGGATCGACCCGGCCCGGTCGACGATCTTCGCCCACTCGGCGGTGCCGGCGCTGAACCAGTTGATGTTGCCGTTCCTGTCCCTGGTCACCGATTCCGAGCTCCGGCGCAACCCCACCGTCAAGGCAGAGTACGAGGCCACCGGGGGGCGGCCGATGAGCGGGCTGCTGCTGACCTACCCGGTGCACCAGGCCGCCGACATCCTGTTCTGCAAGGCCAACCTGGTGCCGGTGGGCAAGGACCAGTTGCCGCACCTCGAGATGTCCCGGGTGATCGCCCGCCGGTTCAACGAACGCTACGGCCGCGGCCGGCAGACCTTCCCGGCTCCCGATGCACTGCTGTCGGAAGCGGTGAATCTGCTCGGCACCGACGGTCAGCACAAGATGTCCAAGTCCAGGCGGAACACGATCGACCTGGGGATGAGCGAGGACGAGACCGCCAAGATGCTTAAGCGGGCGGTCACCGACTCCGACCGCCAGATCACCTATGACCCGGCCCGCCGCCCCGAGGTGGCGAACCTGCTGATGATGGCGGCACTGTGCACCGATTCCGATCCGGCCGACCTCGCGGCCCAGATCGGCTCCGGTGGCGGGGGCGCCCTGAAGGCCATGGTCACCGAGGCGGTGAACGAACGGCTGCGTCCGATCCGCGAGCGCCGCGCCGACCTCGTCCGCGACCCGGGGTATCTGCGCCAGGTGCTGCACCGTGGTAACGAACGGGCCAACGAGATCGCTGCGACCACCCTCGCCGAGGTCCAGGATGTGATGGGGATGCGCTACGCCTGAGCCTGAGGCCGGGCTGGGCCGCGGCGGCGCTGTCTTCCGGGGGCGCCGGGCCCTGTCCTCACCGGCGTAGCTGCCAGAACCGGCTGACGGTCCCACTCAGCGCTGCGATCGCCACGATCACGGCACCGCCGGTGTAGACCTCATCCGGGGTGGTCCAGTCCTGGTTCACCTCCGCCAGCAGCGCCGGGTTGAACAGGATCTGCTGGTACAGGACCCAGATGAACGGGACCGCGATCAGCACATCGACGACGACATAGGTGATGACGAGCCGGCGGGTCCAGCCCCGGGCGGCGATCCGCAGCACCTGCACCACTGCCGCCCCCAGAAGACCGATCAGCGCCGGCCAGATCCATCCCGACCACAGCGCGGGGTCCAGGATCGCGATCTGCTCGCCGGCCTCGGTACGGAAGGGGCGCGCGAGGTGCTGCCAGACGATCAAGGCGAAGAAGACGATGTGGCCCGCCAGTGCTGCCCACGCCCCGGTCCCGCCGGTATCGCGCTCGGGAACCTCGGCCAGGTCATCCACCGACCAGTCCTCCACCCGGCTAGACCGCTGCGCACCGCGCCGGTGACGCTCCAACAGCGCGAAGATGAGGGTGGTCCAGGCGATAATCTGCGCGCCCGCCCCGACAATCGCCCAGAGCGCTGTACCCAGGATCGCACCGGCGCCGGCACCGTCGAGGACATCGATGGCCACCATGACCACGGTGAACACCGGTAGCACCGTGCACAGCAAGATAGTGATCAGGCGAATGTAGGTGGCATACAGCGCCGGGCCGATCAACATCTGCGGCCGGTCTGCGAACTGCGCTGACAGGCTGATCGGGTCCCCCATCTCGGTCAGGACCTCGCGTTCGGCCTGCTCGGGGTCAGTCTCCTCGCGGGCATCGATCGTGTCGGCGATCGTGGTGCGCAACTCATCGGCTACGTCCTGGCGTTGATTGGCCGGGATCCGGCGCACGATCTCGCTGACATAGCGTTCGGTCAGTGTGGTCTCGCTCATCGATACTCCTCGGTCAGTGTGGTGAGCGAAGCGACCAGGTCCTGCCAGTGCCGGACCAATCCGGCTCGGACCTGGGCCCCCTGGTTGGTGGTGCGATAGAACTTCCGCGGGCGGGATTCCTCGGTATTCCAGGCGCTGGTGAGCAGCCCCTGCTTCTCCAGCCGGCGCAGCAACGGGTACAAGGTGTTGCCGTCGACGGCGATACCGCCCTCTTGCAAGGCCTCGAGGAGCGCGTAGCCGTACTGCGGCTCCTCCAGCAGCGCCAGCGCGGCGAGCACCACCGTGCCACGACGCAACTCCTGAGCCTGGCTCGCAATCAACTCCTCGATGTCCACGCCTCACACTATACGGTGCGGCACACACTATTGTGCAAGAGCGTAGTTCGGACCAGGGCAGGAGAGCCACGAGCCACGGGACTCTCGGGCAGGGTCCAGGAGGCGGGAAGCCCCCGGAGGTGGGAAGCCCCCGGGGGCGGGAGGACTCGCGGGCGAGGCCGCTCAGCGGCGGCGCAGCGTGACGGTGAAACTCGCGCCGTAGGCTTCCAGAGTCTGCGCCGTCACCCGGGTGCCGCCGCTGACCTGCTCGACCACGACCCCGCTGTCGGCGTCGACCACCGGCATCGCGCGGCCTCCCCGGACGGTCACCGAGATCGACTCCCGCAGCATCGTCGGGTCGCTGATGGCCAGGGTGAGCTCATTGCCGGACTCACGCATCAGCACCGACGCCGGCCCTTCCACGGTCAGCAGCCGTGCCGTGTGCTCCCCCTCTGCGAAGACGTTCATGGCGGTCAGGCCCAGATCGGCGTGCCGGACCGCCTGCAGCCGGTCATTATTGGCGATCACCGTGGGCCGGTCCTCCCGGTAGGCCGCGAGCTGATCCTGACTCGCTCCGGGCACGATGGCGTAGGCATAGCCGGCGTGGTCCTGCGGCCCGTGCCGGAAGGTGGCGGTGAACACCGACTTGGTCACGTCGGTGTCGGAGTTTGCTACCCGGACCACCTGCTGGCTACGGGTGACCTCCTGCACGCCTACGTGCACCGGGGGGCCGTCCAGGAAGACGTACCCCACCTGGGCCCCAGCAGTGTGGTTGGCCCACTGCAGCCAGGCCAGCTCCTGAGCCGACTCACCGTCCCAGGGCGCACCGTCATCCTGTGCGCCGGTGATGACCACCTCATCGCCGGGATCGGCGATGCGGGCATCGATGGTGCTGACCAGGTCCCGGCCGGAAGGGTCGTGCACATCGGCGTCCAGGACAACGATCTCGTCGTCGAACATGAACCAGGATCGCCGGGCCCGGGCGCTGGCGTAGGCCAGGAAGTCCTCGGGCAGGATGCCCTCCTGCTGGTCCACCCAGGGCACGTCGTCGGCCAACACCATGCCCGCAGCACCGTAAGCACCCAGAGTCGCGCCGCCGGAGTAGGTGTTCGTGCTCAGCGGGAAGTAGGTATAGGTGTTCTGGGACTCCGAGGAGGCGGTGAACTCCAGGGGGTGGTCCGGGTTGTCGTAGTAGAACTCCCCGTAGGCTTCCGGAACGCTCTGGCGCTCCTCCTCCGGAGCGATCACCCCGGGCAGCCGGTAGGGCGAGACTGTGGTCAGGAAGTCGATCCCGAAGTGCTCCCTCTGGTCCTGCCCGGCCAGGTAGAGGTGGTGGGCCCCATCGCCGGAGAACCAGGGCAGCAGGTTCTCCCCGTTCATGTACTCGTACTTGCTGATCCGCTCCGAGGACCGGGACAGCGCGAAGGCATACCCCGGGCGGTGATGCACTGTTCGCTCCATCGCGTTGAAGGCGACACAGGCCTGCTCCGGATTGAGGTCCGCCGCTGGGATCGTCTCATCGCCGATGATGTCGGCATAACGCACCACCGAGACCGGCGAGACGAACGCGTTGACATTCGGCGCCGTGGCCGCAGCGTCCACCAGGAATCGCAGATACTGGCTGAGCCGCTCGGCTTGGTCCGGCCCGAGGCGGTCCACCAGGTCCACGATCGCCTCGATCACCGTGCCCAGGTCGGAGTACCCGGTGCCCGGGCGGGCCACCGCCCGGCCCTTGACGCACTCCATCAGCCAGCCTTCGAAGATCACCGGGGCGAACCCGTCGGCGACCCAGTCATAGACGACGTCGGCCAGGTCTGAACTGTCATCCTCGGTGCCGTCGAGGATCTTGATGGTCTGCAACACCCGGGTCAGTAGGGTGCGTCCGTAGGAACCGGTATAGGCCACGGTGTGGTGCTGGATGAACGACCCATCCTCGTAGTAGCCATCGGTCACGCCGTGCTGCAGGTTGTAGGGGTCGATGGTGGCGAACACGGTGGCCTGGTCGGTGATCGCCTTGCTGATCCGGTCCCGATCATCCAGCACGGCGCCCTGCAGGATCCGGTTGGTGGTGATGTCGGCCAGGTTGGCCCCGGTGTGGAACCGGGAGTCCAGGTCCACATCACCGTCCTTGCCATTACGCAGGTAGGCGTCGAGGGTGTCGGTGTAGGTCTGAGCCAGATCGGGGAAATCTGCCGCAGCCCGATCGGCCAGCAGGGCCAAGGTACGGCTGGCGTGAGTGGGGATCGCGATCTCCCAGTCGTACCAATTGCCGTAGTATCCGGCGTCCTGGTCGGCCAGGTAATTGTCGTGCAAGTACTCCATCGCCTCCAGCACCCGGCGCTGGACGTCCTGATCACCGACCAGGTCGGAGTCCACCGCGGGAGTCCGCGTGGCGAGTGCGATCTGGAACAGGTACTGGCAGCTGTTGCTCAGGTTGCTCTCGACCTCGCCCAACGGCAGGCCGGCGAACAACTCACCTGCGCCGGCACTATCGAGTGCATCGAGTCGGTCGCCCGCGGTGGTGTGGATGCTGTCCAGCTTGTCCGCAGCCTCTGGACGGACATTGGCCTCCTCGGTACCGGCGAACATCGCCGTGGTATTGGCCAGGATGCCATCGGGAGCCGGCGCCGGATCGGCTCGAGCCCGCAGCGGCGGGGCGAGGGCAACGAGTGCCCCGGCGGGGACGGCGGCGAGGATCTGGCGGCGGGACAGCGTGGGCACAACGATCTCCATTGTTCGACTGCGGTCTCGGCCCCCGAGAGTTATCCAATCAGTGGGCCACCTCGGTGCGCAAGCGCTTTCCGCAACCCGGGGCCCAGAGGTTAACGATTAACTGCGGCCCGGACCGACGCCTGGCTCCGGCGCGCCGGGTGGCCGATTTGCCCGCCCAGTGCGCCGTGTGCGCCGTGTGTCCTGTGTGCGCCGCGTGTCCTGTGTGCGCCGTGTGTCCTGTGTGCGCCGTGTCCCGCCCGTGGGGCGGGAGGACCTATCCGCTGGCCCTCACAGCCCGTCCTGGTGGTGCCAATGCTCCTGCCAGCGCCAATCGATCGGGTCGGCGGCACGCTGGTAGCGGATGTCGGTGGACAGACGCATCTGCCCGCCGGTGGCGACGTTGTCCAGTGCGGCATGGATCATGTGCGCCGAGTGCACTATGACATCTCCGGCGCGGTAGTCGGTGATCAGCCAGCGCCCATCTCGCTCCTCGGCCAACCCGGGCAGATCGGCGGTGATCGATGCCGCCGGGCGCTCCAGCCGGCCCTCGGCCTCCTCGGCCATCACCTGCTGGTGGCTGCCCTCGAGGTAGGTCAACCCGCCCAGGCTGGTGGGACAGTCCCCCAATGGGATCCACATCGAGAGCACCCGGTCGGTTCCTTCGCGCAGATAGACCAGGTCGTAATGCGCCTGGGTGGCGGTACCGATGCCGTTCTCCCCGGGCCGGGTGTGCCGCAGGATCTTGCGCTTGTGCAGGTGGGTGTCCGCACCCAGGAACCAGGTGAACCAATCCTTGACCGAAGGCGCCGTGCACAGCGCCAGGTATTGCGCCGAGGGCACGACGTCCTCATACAGCGCCCGCCGGAAAGCCCCTTGATCCAGCGGGCCCAGGGAGGCGATCGCTGCGGCCGGGTCGGTGCCCTCGCGGGTCAGGCCGGTTGGCCCCAGCACCGAGAAGTAGAACTCCCGGAAGGCCAGCACCTCCTCGCTGGGGATTTGGTCGCGCAGCAGGAGGTAGCCCTGCCGGCGCAACCGGGCCCACAGCGCGTCACGGTCCGCACGCTCAACCTCGGGCGTCTCGGCCAGATATCCCAGCCGCTGCGGCGAGGGGTCCAGCACATACCCGTTGGAAGTCAACATGTCAGTGACACTAGCCTCCTGGGAAACGAAGGGGCATAGATGATCGCCGATCGTGACTTGGACTTTTCCGGCCTGGCTCCCCCAGCCTCAGGCGCGCAAGACTGGGCCGGCTACTTACGGGTCGCACATATCCTGCGCGATGGTGCCCTCAGTTGCCGTGGTGCGGGTGAGCAGACCGCAGTCACCTTCATCCGCCGACGGCGCCGCACGCTGTCCAGTCACGGGCTGGTCTTCATCAGCGCCGGCCGTGGGCACTACCTCGATGACCAACACCCCGAGGGGGTCGAGGTCCGGGCCCCGGCAGTGATCTGGCTGTTCCCCGGGGTGGTGCACAACTATGGCCCAGCCCCCAGTGGCTGGCGGGAGCACTGGCTGCTCTTCGAAGGGGTCAGCACCCGGGCCCTGGAGGGGATGGGTGCCTGGTCGCCGCAGCGCCCGGTCGCCGCAGCCAGCACCGACCTGGGGCCGCAGGTCGGGCCCGCCTTCGACCGCCTGCGGACGGTGCTGGATGTTCCCGATGACCACGCCGCATTGCTCGCCGCGACTATCACCCACCAACTGATCGGGGTCGCTGCGCAAGCCACGTCCGCCCCGAGGGCGCCGGCGCAATCGCTGGTTCAGACGATGATCAGCTCGGCATTCGTGGACCTGCCGGTCGCGGAGCGCGCCCGGCGGGCCGGTCTGGGCGAGGACGCCCTGCGACACCGGCTGCGGGCAGCCACCGGGCTGAGTCCACATGAATTCATCATCCAAGTCCGGCTCTCGCGTGCCCAGCGGCTGTTGGCCCGCACCCAGATGCCCATTGCTGCGGTCGCCCGGGAGGTGGGGTACGACGACGCAGCCTACTTCTCCCGACTGTTCACCCAGCGGGTGGGTTCCTCCCCGCTGGGGTTCCGCCGCCAGGAAGCACGCTGAGGCCCGCAGCCGCGAGCGGTGCGCGACCGGGAACGCCGCGGCGACCAGGCCCCGGAGTCAGGGCGCGGCGCTGATCAGGCCCAGCTCGATGCTGGCCAGGGCCGGGTGTTGGGGCACGATCCGCACCCCGTAACCGAAGGGGCCGGCCTGCTCCAGCCCGAGCGTCCCGGTGAACTGGTGGCGGCCACCTTCATAACTCTCCGTCAACTGCAGATCGACGGTGCTGAGGTGATCGATCTCGTCTGCGTCGGACACGCGCCCGTACATCACCTGCACCCGGATATCGGCCGGAGTCAGTGACCCCAGTGCTACGAAGGCCTTCACCGTGATCTGATCACCGACTTTGACGACCTGGCCCACGCCCTCGGAGTCCACGTGCTCCACCCGCACCCCCGCCCAGGCGTCGCGGACGCGTGCGGTCCACTCGGCCAGCTCCCGGGCGCCGGTGTATCCCGGTCCGTCCATCGCCCGCGAAGCCTCTGCAGCGGGCAGGTACAGCCGGGTGATGTACTCCTGCACCATCCGGGTGGCCTGGACCTTCGGCCCCAGAGTGGCCAACGTGTGCCGGACCATGTCCAGCCAGTGCTCCGGCACGCCGCCGACGCGGTCGTAGAAGCGCGGCACCACGGTGTTCTCCAGCAGGTCATACAGGGCAGCGGCTTCGAGATCGTCGCGACGGTCCGGATCGTCCACGCCGTCGGCGGTGGGGAT
>Ga0079225_10000261_pt1 | contig 28315 bp, 23 predicted proteins | sample Poulit2012_FD_76344 | JGI IMG/M metagenome (GOLD analysis project Ga0079225, IMG submission 76344) | Agricultural soil microbial communities from Georgia to study Nitrogen management - Poultry litter 2012 | ecosystem: Environmental > Terrestrial > Soil > Agricultural land | place: USA: Georgia... | reverse complement strand
CGTTATTTTTTGCTTGGTTTGTACTCCTCTTTCAATATTTACCGATTTATTATTCGGGGTTACTGGCTGGTTTTGTGATTATTTTTATTATCGCCTTTTTAGTCAATAAAAAGCGGATAAACATGAAGGATGGATGAATGAATTTCATAATTTCCAAAATCAGCAACATCGATACGGCATATAGCACTAAACCGGTATTATGAAATTCATTAGGATATATTGTCGAACCAAAACGCCTAAATGCTAGATCCAAAGTCAATGGAACTTTCTAAGTTGTATAAACAGAGACTAGTTAACGATGTGTATTTTGATAGCGTTGAACAGTTATCTCGGCCCTGTAATATACAAACTTAATCACCTTAATATAAGTGTTTAGTTTGATGTTATCATAACAGTCTGTCAAATAATTATGCGAGGCTACTCTCTGCTTTTATTAAATAATGAAGTATATATAAAGTGATCGCTGTAAATATAGCCGTTAATAGCTTACGGGGTAAAAGTTGACACATACAATTAAAAAGAATCTCTCATGCGCTTTATCCAAGCATGAGAGATTCCTATCTACGTGTGTTTCCGTCATTATGTTGTACCTCGCGTAATTAGCTCTGGATCAAATAAAATCCGCTTTTTAGTTCGCTTTTGTCCTTGAATTTCTTCAATTAATATTTCTACTGTCTTTTGTGCCATTTCTTTGATTGGTTGTGCAATTGTTGTTAAACCAGGAACCGTAGTTGTAGCTAATATCGTATTATCAAAGCCAATTATAGCTAATTCTTGCGGAATACGAATTCCTTTTTCTGTAGCACCTTTTATCGCTCCAATTGCTAAAAGGTCATTAAAAGCAAAAATAGCCGTTGGTTGAATTTCTTTATATGCTTTTTCAAAATATAGTTTTCCATTTTCAATAGAAGCGGAAGTTTTGTATATCAAGTTTTCATCATATTCAAGCCCTCTTCCTTCTAAGGCTACTTTATAACCATATAATCTCAAATCACTACTGTGAGTATGTTCAGCAATGACTACTATTTTCCGATGACCTTTTGAAAACAGATGGGAGGCAGCTTCATATCCTCCCTTAAAGTCATCTACAGAAACAATAGAAACATCAAATGTTGAATCATCATAAGCTAACATGACTATTGGAATGCCCTTGCTTATTAAGCCCTTTAACAAATTTTTATCATGAAAAAGAGAAGCTACAATAAGCCCGTCAATTTGTTTTCTTTGCAATAACTCAATATATTTCCGCTCTTTTTCAATGCTACTATCAATACTACACATAATGACACTCATGCCTTGTTCATGGGCACTATCCTCTATATACCTTGCCATCGCGGAAAAGAATGGATTCGAAATATCTGGAATCAGCAAACCTATCGTTTGAGTTCCTTTACCAGTTAAAGCTGATGCCATTAAATTCGGCAGATAATCTAGCTCTTTAATAACATCACTTACTTTTTTTCTTGTTTCCTCTCGCATATTTCCTGTATTATTGATTACTTTCGATACAGTAGCTATAGATACATCTGCTTTTTTAGCAACATCATAAATCGTAACTTTCATATCAATATCCCCCCATTCCCGCTATGACAAAAAGCGACTCAACACAAACCTCTAATTGATCCATTTACTTGTTATAGTAAATCTTCAAAAAACTCAAGCATTTAAAATTTCTCTATCCATTTGAAACTACCTTTTGTATGACTTCTCTTTCATGGTAGTATTACTATACTAAATAAATTACCTTGTATCCTAATTTTAAAGACTGGTAATCTTTTTTATATATTTTCGAGCAATTAACGCATATTCAAACGGATTCGCTTTTTCGGGATCTTGCTCTGCCTCTACGATAAACCAACCTTTATAAGTTGATCCCGCAATCAATTGAAGAATCGGAAGAAAATCAATATCCCCATCTCCTGGCACAGTAAACATACCAGCTTTAACACCATCTAAAAAACTAATTTCTCTTTCTTTTATATCTCTAGCTACATGGTTACGTACATCTTTCAAATGAATGTGTTTAATCCGGGATACATGTTTTTTTAATATATGGATAGGGTCTTCCCCTGATAAATATAAATGACCCGTATCATATAATAAGTATACTAATTTCTCGTCTGTTCGTGAAAGCAATTCTTCGATTTCTTCTGTCGTTTGCACGCCCGTTCCCATATGATGGTGATATACAAGCTTCATATCCTTATCTTTTGCAAGTTTACCCAAGTGGTTTAAACCATCCGCTAACGAATCCCATTCCGCTTCTGTGAAATAGGGCTTCTCTACAAAAAGGGCTTTATTTTTCATTCCCTGAATACTATGACCTTGTTCGGAAACAACGATAACCTTAGCACCCATATTTGATAGAAAGTCTCGATGCTCGATAAATCTCTTTTCTGTTTCATCATAATTATCAGTTGTTAAGAAGGAACTGAACCAAGCACTAGCAATTTCTAAGTCTCTCATTACCAGCTCCTTTTTTAAATGTTTGTTATTACGGGGAAATTTATTTCCAATTTCTGTTCCCTTAAATCCCGCTAGCGCCATTTCGCTAACACATTGTTCAAATGTATTCTTTTCCCCTAACTCTGGCATATCATCATTCGTCCAACCTATAGGGGCTATACCTAATTTTATGGTGTCCTTTTCGAACATTTAATCCCTCCCCCTGTTAATATTTTCTTGCCGCACTTAATTCTTTTTCTTTTTGAATATAGGATTCTTGAACCGCTTTTTTTGTAGATGATTCTGCTACTCCGACATGCCACCAGCCATCATAACCATCTGTCATCGTTTTAGGTAAAACTTTAATATCAATTAAGGTTGATATCGTTTGTGTCTTGGCGTCTGTGATGGCGTAATCCAGTTCCTGTAATGTTCGAACAGTGTATGTTTTTACTCCATAGGCTGAAGCACTTTTAGCAAAATCAATAGCATGTATAATACCATTTAATTCGTTTGAACGCTCATTGCGCATTCGAAATTCTGTACCGATGCTTCCCATGCCATGTCCCATTTGAAGGTTATTAATACAGCCAAAACCAGCGTTATCAAATAAAAGTACATTGATTTTTTTATTTTCCTGTATACTTGTAATTAATTCTGAATGTAACATCATATAACTTCCATCGCCTACCATGGCATAGACCTCTTTATCAGGTTCTGCCATTTTCACACCTAGAGAACCCGAAACTTCATATCCCATACAGGAATAACCATATTCTAAGTGGTATGTTTCTGGTTCCCTACACACCCACATTCGTTGCAAATCTCCTGGTAAACTACCTGCGGCACCGACTATTATTGCTGCAGGATCGATCAATGTATTGATTTTTCCAAGCACTGTCGTCTGTGTTAAGGTTGTATTCAGACTTTCAACATATTCTGGAAGACTAGCTTGAAGTGCATCTTTCACTTCTGGTTCATAATCATTCTCATCATAATGTATTTGATGAAGTCTGGATAATTCTTTCTCCCATGCTAATTTTACATTAGATATTTCATTTGTGTAAATTGCTGTATATTGTTGTTCTTTTAGTTTTTCACTTAATTTTTCTATTGTAACTTTAGCATCCCCAACTAATTTTTGAGCATCTAATTTTGATGCATGAAAGTCTGATAAATTTATTGTTAAAAAATCAACATCTTCATTCTGAAATAATTGCTTTGAAGAAGTAGTGAAATCTGTAAATCTTGTACCAATCCCAATAATTAAATCAGCTTGTTCTGCTATATCATTGGCGGCTTGATTACCTGTAACCCCTATACCTCCTAAATTAAGCGGATGGTCGCTTGAAATAGCACTTTTACCGGCTTGAGTTTCCGCAAAAGGGATTAGGAAATGGTCCACAAACTCTGTTAAGGCTTTACCCGCTTTGGAATAACGAACACCTCCACCACAAATAACTAATGGTTTTTGTTTCTGGGTAATCAATTTAACTGCCTCTTTTATTTCTTCGTCTGCAGGTACTTGCCGTCTCAGATGATGGATGCGTTTTTCAAAAAAGGATGGAGGGTAATCATATGATTCTGCTTGCACATCCTGGGGTAATGAAATGGTAACAGCCCCAGTTTCTCCTTGATTTGTCAATACTCGCATAGCATTCAGCATCGCACTCATTAATTGTTCTGGCCGAGTGATTCGATCCCAATATTTACTGACAGGCCGAAAAGCATCATTTGTTGAAATGGTTGCATCATGGGGCTGTTCAACTTGTTGTAAAACAGGGTCTGGTTGTCGACTTGCAAAGATATCCCCAGGAAGTAGTAATAGTGGGATGTTATTCGCTGTTGCTGTTGCTGCAGCAGTAACCATATTCGCAGAGCCTGGACCTACAGATGAAGTACAGGCAATCAGCTGTCTACGAAGCTTTTGTTTTGCAAATGCTATTGCTGCATGTGCCATTCCTTGCTCATTTCTTCCTTGATATATTTCTAAACTCCCTGGATCTTCTTCTAATGCTTGCCCAATTCCTAACACATTTCCATGGCCGAATATCGTATAAATCCCTTTAAATAGTTGTTGTTCTTTCCCATCAACCATAATATATTGCATATTTAAAAACCTAATTAATGCCTGGGAAGTTGTTAAATTCATTTTTACACCTCAATTCAAGTAATAATCCATTAAAACTGGACGATATAAAATCCGGTATCCGGATTTTATATCCAACGTCCTGTTAATACTTTCTGTCTTGTATAGAAGTTCACCCCGTCTTTTCCATTGGCATGTAAATCGCCATAGAAGGAATTCTTCCAACCTGCGAACGGAAAGAATGCCATTGGTGCCGGTACACCGATATTAAGTCCCAACATTCCAGCATCAATCGTTTCTCTAAAACTTCTTACATTTCCACCATCTTTGGTAAAGAGGCAGGCACCATTCGCAAATGGTGATTTATTTGTTAACGTAATCGCATCATCTAAATCCTTCACCCGACAGATTGACAAGACAGGTGCAAAGATTTCATCCTGCCAAATCTTCATTTCACTTGTCACATGATCAAAAATCGTCGGTCCGACATAATAACCACCTGCTTGCGCACTTTCATCCTTTCGACCATCTCGGATTAAGGTTGCACCTTCCATTTCTCCCGTTTCAATATAATTTAATGTACGGTCTTTATGTTCACTGCGGATGACCGGTCCAAGGAAAATACCTTCATCAAGCCCATTCCCCATATTGATATTATTCGCTTTTTCGACTAACTGTTCGATAAATTCATCGGCAATTGATTCTTCTACGGCTACGACAGCACAAGACATACAACGTTCACCAGCTGAACCGAAGGCCGCACTGAGAATTTGTGTGGATGCGTTGTCTAAATTTGCATCTTCCAAGACGATAGAATGGTTTTTCGCTCCTGCTAGTGCTTGCACCCGTTTTAAATTGCTTGTGCCCCGTTTATACACATACTCTGCCACTGGCTGTGATCCGACAAATGAAATCGCCGCAATATCTTTATGGTCAAGCAAGCCATTTACAACATCATGTGCCCCATGAACGATATTAAACACACCGTCTGGTAAACCAGCCTCTTGTAATAATTCAGCCAAGCGATTTGCAAGCAATGGCGTACGTTCGGAAGGCTTCATCACAAATGTATTTCCTGTCACAATGGCCATTGGGAACATCCATGCCGGTACCATCATCGGGAAATTAAATGGCGTAATGCCCCCAATAACCCCGATTGGATAACGATATGTTCCAGAATCTAGGCCTGTCGCAATGGATGGCAAGGAATCCCCCATCATTAAGGAAGGTGCACCTGTGGCAAATTCGACACACTCAATCCCACGTAGCACTTCTCCATATGCTTCTTCATAGTTTTTTCCATTTTCAATCGTGATCATTTTCGCCAACTCTTCCCAATTTTCTACGAGTAGTTGTTGGTATTTAAACAGGATACGCGCACGTCTAGGGACGGCTACCTCTTTCCATGATTCAAATGCTGCCGTTGCCGTTGCAATCGCGTCGTTTAAATCCGCTTCATTTGAAATCGGCACCTCGGCAATCACTTTACCTGTAGCTGGGTTATATACAGACTCCGTTTTATCCGAATCTGATTCGACCCATTTTCCACCAATGAAGTTCTTAATTGTATTTAAATTTGAATTCACCATTTATTCCCTCCATTTTTGTTTTCAATCTATAATATTGCATGATATTTGTGGGCATTGAGTAAGGTTATCTTCTCTTTCGCAGTTTGTTTTATCTGTTTTAAAGGATCTTTAAAAAGCTCGACTCTATCAAACTGTTCTGGATTATCTTGAATTGTTTTGCGTAATGTATTCCCAAAGTCCATACGCAATGCCGTCCCAATATTCACTTTCCCAAAATTAGTTTTAGCTATTCTAATTAGATCTTCATCAGGTACTCCTGTAGAACCATGCAATACCAATGGTAGATCTATTTGACCTTCAATTTCTTCAATTAGATCAAATCGAATATGAGCGGTTTGCTCCTCCATGCGATGCAAAGTTCCAACTGCAACTGCTAAAGCATCAACACCAGTATGGATTGCAAATTCTCGAGCCTCTAAAGGATCGGTAAGTGCCGCTTTCATCTTCATATTTGGATCCGTATAGCCAACAGAACCAATTTCTGCCTCGACGGGAATTGAAAATGCGTGCGCCATTCTGACAATTTCTTTCGTTGTTTTTATATTGTCTTCAAAAGAAAGCTGAGATCCATCATACATCACAGAGCTGTACCCCGCTTTTATTGCTTGTGCAGCCGTTTCATAATCTTTGCCATGGTCAAGATGTAGTACTACAGGTACATTCACTTGATTAGCTAACTGTGTGAGCATTTTCCCTAAAATATCGATTGGTGTATTTGCTATGGCAACTTTATTTGTTGCCAATATTACCGGTGCATTTAACTCCTCTGCTGCCTCTACGACAGCTTTTGCATCTTCGAATCCAAAAATATTAAATGCTGGAACAGCAAAACCACGCGATTTAGTATGCTTTAATACGTCATTTAAGGTAACTAACATATCGTATCCACCTTTCCTAAAATTCTGTACAGGTATAGAATGATTACATTCCTACTTTTTGTGCATTTTTAATAAATGTCTTAATTTCTGTCTTTACTGGCATCGCTTCTGAACAGCTATGTTTTGAAATTACAATAGCTGCTGAAGCACTTCCAAACTCCATTGCTTTATGAATATCCCATTTACTTAATAGCCCATATATAAAAGCAGAAGCATAGGCATCACCTGCACCAAAGGTTTTTAATACTTTCGTTTTAAATGTTCCACCTTTATATTTGGAGCCGTCTTTTGTATAGGTGATTGAACCATCTCCACCATGCTTTATCACTACAATTTTTGCTGAATGATGGAACCATCTTTGCGCCGTGTTTTCATCCGTGTTTTTTTCACTTTCGAATTGTTCCATCATGTCAAATTCTTCTCTTGTACCGATAATTACGGACGACTTTTCAGCTATTAAGTTATAATAAATCGCTGTTTCTTTATCTGATTTCCACGTATAAGATCGGTAATCAATATCGAATACAATAATGACATTATGTTTAAGTGCATAATCAACTGCTAAAAGCACAGCTTCTCGCGATGGACTAGCAGCCAATGCTGTACCCGATACTAATAATACTTTGGATTGCTTGATGAACGCTTCCGAAACATCGGTTGTTCCAAGCTTTAAATCAGCAACATTGTCTCGATACATTAGAATGCTACAGTCTTCGGGACTTTTTATTTCAGTAAAAGCAAGTCCTGTTACCGCTCCAGTATAATCTTTACAAACACCTGACGTATCAATTTTATTTTTGTCTAAGTAATCGATGATATAATTACCCATTTGATCATCCGAAACTTTACCTATAAATCCTGTATTCAAGCCCAAGCGCGAGGCTCCAATCGTTATATTCGCCGGTGAGCCTCCCACATATTTGGAAAACGAAGTGGTTTCCTCCATTGGCCGATTAAATTGATCTGCATTTAAATCTATACATAACCGCCCAATTCCAATTAAATCAATTGGCCTGTCATTGATAAAATTCAAATCATACATCCTCATCCACCCCACTTTATTTATTTTTATTAACTAACCATTCATGATCCGTATCATTTTTAAATTTCCATGTTCTGACGGGGCCCGCCATCACATTTAAATAATATGATTCATAACCCGGCACACAGGAAACGGGATGATAACCTTCTGGCACAAGCACCACATTCTTGTTTTCCACACTTATTGTTTCATCTAAACTTCGGTCGTCATTATAGACTTTTTGAAACGCAAATCCTTGTTCAGGTTGAATCATATGATAATACGTTTCTTCCAATAATGATTCATCTGGTAAATTTAACTTGTCATGCTTATGTGGAGGATAACTGGAAGTATTTCCATCAGGTGTAAATACTTCTACTACTAATAAGCTATCTGCCTCTTTATCTTCTGGTAGTATATTGTGTATCTTTCTGCTCATTTTACCGCTTCCTCTATCTTCTTGTCCTACCTGACTTGGAGCAATAAGTCTAGCATGATAGGTGCCTTTTCCTGGTGCTTGACAAACAGCTAACGCTACATCCGTTAAAGCTTCCACAGCATAATGATCATCATTGGGAATATAGACTGAATAAGGTGGTGTTTTTTCAAATACATTCATTCTTTCACCAATATTTTTAAACTCTTCCTGTTGTGTCTTTACATTTCCCTTGCCACTTAAAAATACTAAGCACACTTCATTATCTACTGTTTTTTCAGAAATCGTACTGCCTTTTTTCATTTGATAGACCTGGAAACCAACATAGTCCCACCCTGCATCTGCAGGGCTTACGTCAATGATTTTCTCATCATTAGTGGATACCGTTGGTTTAACTAGTAATTTAGACACTCATTTTCCTCCTTTTTTAGTTAAGCGCTTAATCTACTATAATACTTCTGCATCTTCTGCATTATGTTGGACTAACTCTAATTCCGTTATATTAATCGTTCGTTTTTTTTGTAATGATAACTTAGCAGCATACGCTATAAGCTCTGCTTTATAGCCATCTTTACCTGTACATGATATCGGCAAGTTTTCCAAAAGGGATCTAGCAAAACAATTAATTTCCTCTTCATAAGCTTCTTTGTAACGTTCTAAAAAAAAGTACTTTGGATTGTCTGATATTGTTCCACTATTAGTACTAATTTGTAAGTTGGACTGTAACTCATTATCTACTGAAACAACTCCCTGACTTCCAAAAACCTCAATTCGCTGATCATAGCCATAAACTGCTTGCCGACTGTTATCAATAACAGCGAGTGCACCATTTTCAAAAGTTAATGTAATAATAGCGGTATCGACATCATCATATTTTAGAAACATTGGATCGATAAGATTTGCTGCCTTTACACTCACTTCAACGACCTCACTATTCACTAAATACCGTGCCATATCAAAATCATGAATAGTCATATCCATAAACATTCCACCTGAATGTTTTACATATTCTTCAGTAGGTGGTGCTGGATCACGGGAACTAATTTTTATAATATGTGGCTCCCCTACTTTGTTTTCTTTAACACTTTCACATACCTTTCTGAAATGAACATCGTATCTTCTATTAAAACCAGCTTGAAATTTAACCTCTTTTTCTTCTACAATATTAAGTGCATCTTTCGTTTCCTTTAAATTGAAACTAATTGGTTTTTCACAAAAAATATGTTTACCAGAAAAAGCAGCCTTTTTGATATATTCCACGTGGCTATTAGTGGATGAACAGATAAAGACAGCATCAATATCAGGATGGTCAAAAACATCATTGACATTTGTTGTAATTGTCTCCACTCTTTCTTGCCATCCACCCTCTACCAAATGATCAATTTTAATATCTGCAATCGCTTGTAATGATAATAAATCTGATTTTAAAATATTATGGGCGTGCAATAACCCAATTCTCCCAGCACCTATAATTCCAACTTTAATTCTTCTCATCCACTCACCTACTTTGATTTTTTTCAACTATATGATGCATTAGTTTTTTTCGCGAAGCGCGTCTAGCATTTTCTGATGTATGAATCCATTACTTACCAAAACGCTTGATTCCGCGAGTTCATAAGAATCTCCTTCCATTGTCGATACCCTTCCTCCCGCTTCATTTATAATCAAAATTCCAGCTGCTACATCCCATGGACTCAAATGAAAATGATAAAAGGAAGTTAATCTTCCTTTCGCAACATATGCTAAATTGAGTGCGGCAGATCCTAAAACTCTTATTGTTCTGCATTTTGGTAAAAACATTTCAATATTCTTAACAGTAAGGCTCCTTACTTTTATATCCGAAGAAAAACTCGTTCCTAAAACACTCTCCTCTAAAAGATCAACACGGGGAACTTTGATTTCCTTTTCATTTAAATAAGCTCCCCCATCTTCCGTTGCATAAAACAATTCGTCTATTATTGGATCATATATGACACCTACAATAGGTTTTCCATAACTGACTAAAGCAATAGAGACGACGAAACCAGGGATATTTTGAACAAAATTGTTTGTACCATCAATTGGATCAACTACCCATATATACGGAATCGAATGAAAATCATCCAAGATTTCTGTATAAAAATCATTCGACTCAAATGCTCCCTCTTCCCCTAACATGTGATGTTCGGGGAAAGTTGTAGTGATCTCTTGTTTTATAAATTGTTCAACCATTCTATCCACTTCTGTTACAAGATCTTTTCCAGAGGTTTTACTTTCTATTTCTAATTGTCGATCCGTGTGTTCCTGAATCATATTACCGGCTTCGACAGCAACACGCTTCGCAAAATCAATGTGACTCATGCTAAAACCCTTCCATTTATCTCCCCATATGCTTCTTTTTCTGCAATAATTTTTCCGGACTTTTTATCATAAACATTTATTTTCTCGGGTGCAACTTTTATCCATAATGGACTACCAATTGCATAATCTTTTTCTCCCATATATTTAGCAAGAAGGACTGTCTCATCTTCTAACGTCAGTTGCATCAATGTTTCTGATCCTGCTGGCAATACGGAATAAACCGTACATTTTATAGTACCCGTCATTCTATCATCATAAATTTGAATATCTTCTGGATAAAGTGCCAGAACACTATCACCTTCATGCGGTTTAGTTGTAGGAATAGATAATTTACCCATTATGGATTCAGTCAATAAATAACCGTCTTTATACGTACAATTTGCATCAACTAAATTAATCTGCGGATTTCCTACAAAATCGGCCACTCTTAAATCGGATGGATTACGATAAATATTTCTCGGCTTATCTAATTGCACTAATTCGCCTTCAAAAAATACGGCAATCTTAGTTGATAAAGTTAAAGCCTCAACTTGATCATGTGTTACATAAATAATGGTTGTATTTAATTCATTATGCAAACGCTTTAATTCTGATCTCATTTCTAATCGTAATTTTGCATCTAAATTAGATAATGGTTCATCTAGCAATAAAATCCTAGGTTCTGTGACAATGGCCCTAGCAATGGAAACCCTTTGTTGCTGTCCTCCGGAAAGTTCAGAAGGAAAACGTTTAATAAATGGAAGGATTTGCAATTTATCTAATGCAGCTTCTACCATTGGCCTAATCTCACTCTTAGGGTATTTTTTTACGGTTAATCCGAATGCTACATTATCATACACTGTCATATGTGGCCACAAAGCATAACTCTGAAAAACTAAATTTAAATCTCTTTTTGCTGGAGGGGCATAATACTTATTTTCTCCATTCACAACTTCTTTACCACCAATTGTTACAATGCCACCCTCTGGATTTTCTAGTCCTGTTATGACACGTAATGTTGTTGTTTTACCACATCCAGAAGGTCCTAACAAGGTCATGAAATCCCCATCTTCAATTACAAAATCAATATCCTTTAAAACGTGATTGTCTCCAAAATGTTTATTAATATTTTTTAATTCAATTCTGCTCATTAATAATCATCCTCCTATTCCTTTAGAAAGGTCTGCTTTACCCCATTTAGATGAAACATAATAAACAACCATCGTAATCGCAATAATGATTAACATGATCGCGTTTGCAAATTGTGGGTATCCTGTATCGGCGTATTCAAACGATATTGTCGCTAGTGTCCCTGTTTTTGGCGTTACTAATAATAGAACTAGATCCAACTGCTTCATCGCACTAATAAATGCAATTATAAATGCACTTAACATCCCTTGTTTTGTAAGCGGTAACATTATCTTGAAAAATCTTTTGAAAAACGATGCCCCTTGAATCTGAGCTGCCTCTTCCAATTCCCCACTAATTTGAAACATATTACTAACTCCAGCACGTGTTGCAAATGGTAAATCTTTTACAATCGTTATCAAAATGATAATGGATAGTGTCCCATATAAAGATGGTAGAAAAAGACCTGGTTTTGCAAACATTGTTAAATAAATTGCGGATAAAGCAATTCCAGGTATTAAATATGGTGCAAACGCTAATTGTTCTACGACTTTTCCTGAAAATGAATTTCTTCCTTTGGCAACAATATATCCAAAGACAACCCCTATTAAAGCCGCTATTCCAGCACCAATTACTGCAATCAATAACGAGTTCTTTAGTGCCAAACCAATGGAGCCATTTACTAGAACTCCTACATTACCCATTGCTATGTCTGGATTCGCTTTCCCAACCCAGAAATGCGTTGTAAAGTTACTTAAGCTATATACCCCATCTTTTAGCATAAAGGATTGTAATAATAATAATGCTAGAGGGATAACCGCTGATGAAATCATAAATACGATAACCGTAACAAAGAGTGGCTTTCGCCAACGCCCTAAAGCCATCACTGTTTTTCTACCATCTTTTCCTCCGACCGTATCATAACCTTTTCGTTTACCAATCATTTTCTGATTAATATAAATAACCAAGGCTGCAAGAACGATCAGGGTAAGGCTCAGTATATAACCTTCAGTTATCATACCTGTTTGCATACTACTATATAACATTGTCGAGATCACGTAGAAATTAACTGGTAACCCCAGAAAGGCTGCGGGCCCGAACGTTCCAATTGCTTTAGAGAATACCAAGATAACTCCTGATAATATTGCAGGTAGTATTAATGGAAACGTAATTCTTCTTAAAATAGTAATCCGAGGAGCACCAAGGATATTGGCCGTTTCCTCCATATTACTACTCACCGAATTTAAAGCGGCGGCCGTTAAAAGGAAGAAATAAACATAATAATGCATCCCCCCCAAAACGATCACAATCGGCAGAAATCCATACGAAATCCAATCTGGTGGCCCTACCCCAAAAATATATTGTATCATTCCCGGTGCTCCACCAATTCGGTCATTTTTAAAAACTGTTAACCATGCCATTGACTTCATCCATGATGGAATCATATACGGAATCACAGCAAGGAAAGTTAATGTTTTTTTGTATGGTATATCTGTGCGGGTAACAAGCCAGGCTAGTGCTACCCCCATTACCATCGCCATAAATGATACAGCTACACCAATACCTAACGATCTTATAATTGGTTTATAAAAGATATTTCTACTAGCTTCTCCTGTCAACATACTTTTCCAGTGTTCTAATGTGAAATTACCAGGAACTGCATCAGGATTAATAAGTTGATCCCCGTCCCCCCAAAAAAGGGTGTTTGATAACATTTGCCAAAGAGGTACAACAATCGTATAGGTTAAAAAAATAATCGCTATCACACTAATCAAATAAATCGGGTTAGATAAAAACCCTTTAACAATATTTTTCAACTTTTCTTTATTAAATTTACCCGGTTGATTTGAATATTTTTGTTTTGCACCCATGCATCAATCACACTCCATTCCTTAATGTGGATCATTCGGAAATAACAACTAATTATTTCCGAATGTCACACAATTAGTAAGATCATTTAGTTTATATTCGATAGCCAAAAATCTCTAAATGTTGTATAGTTCTTCTCGTAAAATTCAGCATCAATATGCCAAGCATTAATCTCCTCAATTGATATTGGATTAGGATTTTCTATATCATCACGGGGAATCCATGATCCTAGCTTGTTGAAAGGCTCCAATCCTGCTGATTTTCCATCCGCCTCACCCATTGTCCAACGAATTAATAGTTTTGCTGCATTTGGGTGTGGTGCCTGATCAGCAATGTACATTGCTGAAGTTCCAATAGCAGATATTTTGGGTTCTAAGTCAAACACTGCGGAAATCGGCACATTATTTTGTTCTACATGTCTCAGCTTACTAGATGGGGCAATACCAATATGTGTACTTTCGTTACCGGATTGCCCAATACTTTCAACAATATCTTCTCCTGAGGAAATTACAACAGGATCATTTTCAATAAAACGTTTAACAAACTCATATCCTGCATTTTCTTCTGTTAATTCAATTTCTTCACCATATTTGTCTTTATAAGCCTGTGCCATCTCATCAGAATTTTCAATTATTGCTAAAAAGGTTTCTGAAAAACTGACATCAGTAATTGGATCGTTAATCAATACCTTGCCTTTCCACTCGGGTTCAGTTAAATCCCACCATCCACTAACCGGTGCTTCTTCGAAGGCCTCTGTATTGTAAAAAACAGGCTTTATATCAACAATATTAATTAATGAAGAGCCCTCTGTATAGCTATCAACATAATTTTCAAGAATATCCGATGGTTTATAAGTGTGAAGATAGCCTTCATCCATTAGCTGCTCCTCCACTGATGTAAAAACAACATCTGAATTATAAACACCCGCATTATGTTCTCTAACTAACTTTTGAACAATATCAGGCCCAGATATTTTATATGGTTCTACCGTAATACCTGGGTATTCGGCTTCAAATGAAGTTTTAACATCCTTAAATCGACTACTTTTAGCATAAATGACTACACTACCCTCCTCCTTCGCTTTTTCATAAAGCTCATCAACGGGTTCAGTTTCATCCAATTTATTTTCTGTTGCCCAAGATTCTCCATCGTTCTGCTCATTTGCATTTGTATTCGGGACACTATTTGCCTTTTCTTCCAAATTACAAGCAGAAACTATAACTAAACTAATCACGAATATAAAAACTAATGGAATTCTTTTTACATATACCAATGCACCTATTCTTCCTTTCCTATAATGAACAATAATTAGTTGATCAAACTTCAAAGATTTTCTAGTTTATTTTTGAAATCCAATAATTACGAAATTCCGGAAAATTAGTGTCATAGAATTCCTGATCAACTTCCCATGCTTCAATTTCTTCAACTGAAAGATCATTTTTGTTGTCCACATTATCACGTGGTACCCAAACACCATATAAATTAAATGGAGTGAGCCCTTCTGCCTTACCATCTGCCTCTCCCAATGACCAACGAATTAATAATTTTGCTGCATTCGGATGCTGTGCCTGATCTGCAATATAAAGTACCTTTTTCCCTATAATAGAAACTTTTGGATTCAATTCAAAATTACCTTCAATCGGCAGTCCTGACTGTTCAATATGTCTCAGTTTACTAGAAGAAGTAAAGCCAATTGGTGGATTATCTTGACCTGTTTGTCCCACACTTTCTATAATATCTTCTCCAGAAGACATAAGTACTGGATCATTTTCAATAAAACGTTTAATAAATTCATATCCAGCATTTTCTTCTGTTAATTCAATTTCTTCACCATATTTATCTTCATACGCCTCAGCCATTTCATCTGAATTTTGAATGATAGCTACGAAGAGTTCTGAATAGGTTACATCAGAAACGGGGTCTTGCAATATAACCTTACCACTCCATTCTGGATCCGTTAAATCCCACCAGTTTGTAACAGGTGACTCATCATATACTTCCGTATTATAGATAATTGGGTTTATCGTCATATAATGTACGGGATCTTCGTCATCCTGATAGTCATCAAAATAAGTTTCCTTTAAATCTTCAGGCAGATACGGATACATATGCCCACCGTCAACAAGTTTTGGCTCTGCACTTGTATGAATAACGTCCGCATTATAGACTCCTGATTCATGCTCACGTGTCAATTTTTCATTTAACTCAGCTCGAGTAATTTTATAAGGTTCCACTTTGATTCCAGGGTATTCTTTTTCAAATGAATTTTTTACGTCTTTAAATTTACTACCATTTGCATAAATAACAACTTTACCTTCTTCTTTCGCTTTTTCATACAATTCATCCACGGATTCTGTTTCATAAACACCATTTTCTTCGGCCCATTCTGTATCAACTTCACCGGCTTCAACATCATCCGCACTTCCATTAGAACCACACCCCGTTATAAAAGCAAAACCGAGGACCAAGAGAAACATGACAATCCAGTTTTTATACTGCTTCATTTTATACCTACCCCCTCAATGTGTTAGCTATATTTACTAATGTTCGGTCACCAAATACTAGACTGTTAGTTGATATTTCAAATTATCTATTTCCCACCACCCAGCATCAAAAATAATTAGTTGTTTTTCACTTAACCGAATGAATTGCATAACTACCGTAACAAGCGAAATTACTTCGATATCTCATTGTCAACGAATCAATACAACTACATGTCGGAGTGCTATAGCTATAAATCGGAATTATGAAATTCATTAAACCATTCGGACCAACTAGCTTGATAATTCGTAGTGTGATTTGCTTTACAATATTCATAAAATGTCTGTAATAAATCCAACCTTTCAACTGCTGCTTCATGTTTATAGGTGCCTTCTGCGAGTCTAAACATATCCCTGCCACCTATTATTCTTTGTCTTTCAAAAATATCACGCTCTCTTACTTCAGCGACATTTTTCATCATGTCATACATCAGCATAAAGCTTGTTGTTCTTCCTACGCCTCCTCTACAGTGAAAATGTAGCCAATCCTCTTCAGAAACAGATTTAACAAATTGAATGAATTGATCAATTTCTTCATGTGAAGGCTTATTGTGATCTGTTATAAAGAAACGTTTATATCCAAAACCTTCCCCTTCAACCATCTCCTTTTCAGTTTGCACTGTATATGGTGCTTTTAATGGCTTTTCCATATAAAAAGATTTACCTTCAAAATAATCAAATTCAATTTCATCCATCGCTTTCAATTGTTTTAAGTTATGATTTTCTAATTGTTGAACTTCCTTAGGCGTTAATTTTTTATTCACATAATTTTTTTCGCTATACCAACTTACCGCCATCCCATTAACATAGCCATGAGACTCATTTCTCGTATCGACAATAATAATGTTTTGATTTTCCCCTACTGTTTCTTGCAATTTTTTTAGCCCATTTTGGGAGAATACGCCACTACCTGAAGATTTTAATTCTCTTAAACCTGTTAAATCTATCAGTTCAGCATTCGTATTAATCTGATCGCTTGTTGTTCGGAAACGCTTTGGTAATTTTTTGACATTATCTAAATCTACTATTAATAATGAATCTGGAACTGTAATCTCCGAAATATTATTCATTTTTTATCCTCCGCTACCACATATTTTGGTGTACTTGTTAATTTTTCTATTGACGTAAGGATTTTTTCATTGACAGGCATTTCTTTTTCGTAACGGTCAAAACTTAATTCTAAATTAAAAACCCCTTCATAACCACACTCTGTTAAAGCGCTTACATAATCGTCAATCGGTAGTTTAAACTCTTGCGATAAGGGAAAATGTGTTCTGCCATCTTCATTCAGCGCGTGAATGTGAGTGTGATATACTTTTTCCAGAAAAGATTTAGATGGGAGATCATGTAATGCCATTTGCAGTTCTTTACCTTCTTTTAAATTGGAATATAAATGCCCCATATCCCAACAAATTCCGAGGTGTGGGCTATCGACAGCTTCAACCATATCAACTACTACTTTACATGAATTACCTGGATCTATAGATTTAACTTTACTTCTATTGTTTTCTAATGCTAAAAAAATCGGCAGCTTTTCTGTCTCAATTATTTTAGTCCAGTCTAATAATCTGTCAATAGTATTCTGCTTAAGTTCTTCGCTTGATGCATGATTGGCTTGATTTTTTTCCTGTAATGCGTGCAATGTTATGACGAGTCGATCCTGATATTTAGCATAATGCTTTAGGATATACGTCATAGATGGATAAATCTCCTTAAAACTAGATCCACCCAAATCTCCCGTTAACTCTCCATGTATCGTTATAGTTAGACCCATATCCCATATTTTTTGAATAGATTTATTATATGCATGATATGTTTCTTCATCAATTACACGATCAAGTTTACGAATTTCAATCGATGTAACCCCATCTTTTTTTAACTTATTTAAAAAGGCATCCAGTGAAGCATGTCGGGCCATAAACACACTGTGATCTTCTTTAAATGCTGGGCTTTGAATAGAACATCCTACTTTCATTTATACACCTCATCCAAATTTTAGTTATACTTTTATGTCTCAATCGTTTTTATTTGTGATTGCTTATCTTCTTTATTTCCCACTATATATTCGATAACATGAGCAACAGCATCTTCATCATTACTTGTATCCAATACTTTGTTGGCCTTTTGTTTTAACTCTTGTTGGGCATTTTCAACTGCTATTCCTAAATCCACACTTTCCAGCAGTGAGATATCATTTAGATTATCACCAATACCGATGGAATAGAGATCTTTGATGTCTAGATATCTTATTAACCGATTAACACCCTTTCCTTTTGAAGTTCCTACAGGTAAAATTTCTAAATAATTGGATTCAGAGAATACAGTTGTATAATCATTGCTATTATTTAATATCCCCTGTTCAATTTTTATTAAATTAGAATCCTTTGCATAATTCGTTTCTTTTTCAGCTATCAATAAAATCTTAGAAATGGGGGTATCAATAAAAGAATCCAGACTACCTAGTTTACAGTTTATTTCCTCCTTTTGTTCAAATTTTTCTATAATCGCATTTTTGTTTAAGGTGGATGGCTGATTATCTTTATAAATAACCACACCATATTCATGTTGAGGATCTAAAATTATTTTCCATATTTCTGGAGAAACTAACATCGAGTCTTCATATAAAACTTTCTTATCGACTGGACAAAATAATCTAGCACCATTATAAGATATAATTGGGAGGGTAATATCTAGCTGCTCTAGAAAAGGAAGCGTTGTTTCTTCCATTCTTCCTGTAGCAAAGGTGAATAATCCCCCATCGCTAATGAATTTCTTTATCGATCTCTGATTTAATTTACTAACCTTATGCTGATTATTTAACAATGTGCCGTCTAGATCGGAAATGATTAATTTTCTTTTCAAATACTCACCCCCTTCTATTGTTTTACTAGCGCTTTCCAGTAAACTGGAAAGCGCAATACTTTGATAATCTAATATCTAGGAAAACGCTTAACCAAATGATAGTAAATTTAGATATATGAATCATATATCCAATAAAGTCTTCATTTAGCTTCTATCAAACACACTTTTTACCTCCTAAACACATTAACAAAAACCGTTAGTAAACGCTTTCAATTACGTGTTTATATAATAAACTAATATCTAATTATTTTCAATGGTTATCTGATTTACTTGTTTATGAATACAATTCAATGGTTGTTATTTGTTCTATCTTCGAGATTTCATTGTATACCTCTGTCGTTTCCACTGTATCATTAACGATTAATCTAAATGCAATTAAATATTTATCGTCTTTCAAATCTCTTATTTGCACATTTTTAACTTCTATAAAATTACTTTTAATATCTTTCATTACTTTCTCAAGGTCTTCCCTATCTAGTAAAGTTACTTTTAAAAATAATTCATTTACATGTAAACTCTTTAGGTTCAATTTTTTAACTACGATAGGAATAAGTTCAATACTTAATAGCAACAGAGCTACACCTGTAATGGCTTCAATATAAAAACCTGCACCGACGCCAATCCCTACACCGGCTGCTCCCCATACGATTGCTGCGGTTGTCAATCCCGAAACAGTATCATCATCTCTTCTTAAGATGACACCTGCACCTAAAAAACCTACACCTGATACAATTTGTGCGGCTAAACGAAGTGGATCCATCCGGATTTCGGCAAATGTAGTCGCTGGAAAAATATAAGATGACTGTATCGATACAATCGTCAACAAGCAACTTACAATAGAGATTACTAAAATCGTCTTTAAACCTAATGACTTCCGCTTTAATTCTCTTTCTAAGCCCATTAATAAACCTAAAATTGCAGTAATCACCAGTCTTACTAACATTTCAAGGTCCATGTCTATAAAAACATCTTTAACAGTCTCTATATAATTCACTCCTCCCTTTCTTTTTCATTTTGGTTAAGCGCTTTCCTACAGGTTAAAAATAAATAACTGAATTATCTTTTTATTTAAATTTATGATAACATACTTTTTTATAGAAAGAAAGGGAATTTGGGGATTTTTTTATATTTATTGTATAATCAAATGCAACAGTAACATAAAATAGATAGCAACCATGGAGGATTACAGTTGACTAAAACTAATAAATACACGGGATAGTTCGCGGGCTCAAAATAATTATTCACAGAAATTCGAGTTTTACATATTGAACCGACACTGAAAGTGGAGAAATAGCGGCTTATTTATATCCGGTTATTCCACGTGAATAAAACTGTGGATCTGTCTAATAATCTAATAAATTAATATGCTTTGCAAAAAACAGTATTTTCCAGACATAGGTACCCGTGTTAATAATAAATATTACAGAATTGTGATACTCACTCTCCATTCAAGAAACATGAATGCTTGGAAATGTTTCCGTTTTCTGATGAGATAACTCTTCATGACAAGTCGGCACGAGTGTAGTGTCGGTTGCGCAAAAAAGCTGTCAGCATTGACAGACAAGTATTTTATTGTGATGTTAAATACTCCTTTTCATAACATTAATTATACTTTTAACATGCTCCTTATTGTGTTGTCTGACTAAGTGCGGCAAATAATCACTTCATCTATAGAACCCTCTTTACTACGTTAAGATAACATCGCCCCTTTTAAAATAAATGGGTAATATTTAAATCGCGAATTTTCTTAATAATTGCTTTCGTTCTTGTTTCACCAAATTTTTTTAGGATTCCACTAATTTGTGTTTTAACCGTTACAATTTCAACACTTCTGGCTGTGGCGATCTCACGAACTTTCATTCCTTGCAACAATAATTGAATAATTTTTCTTTCTGTCGTCGTTAGATCGGATAAATTATGGATAAAGAATAATAAACTTTTCTCAGATTGTTGCAACCTCTTATATTCTTGCATAATAATGTCTTGTATTTTACTTTCCATTAGTGGTTTTCCTTCATATGCACTCCGAATATGCTGTAGTATTTCTGCTTCAGGAATGCCTTTCACAATATAATCAACCGCTCCTGTCGCCATCGCTGTTATAATCACACCTTTAGTTCCATGTGCTGTTAGGAAAATAATCTTTGCACTTTCATTCTGTTCTCTGATTTGCCTTGTCGCTTCAATACCATCATTTATCGAGTCCATTTCTATATCCATTAAAATAATATCAAAGCTAGTCTCTTGCGCAAGCTCGATAATCTCTTTACCATTTGTCGCTGCACCAACTACTTCCATATCAGATTGCAGACTAATAATTTCCACCATATCTTCTAATAACAATGAAAAATCATCTGCAATCATCACTTTTATTTTTTCTGTCATGATTTCCCCTTCTTTATTCTTTATATTTAGGTAAAAGTAGATAAAATATACTTCCCTCGCCTACTTTACTCTCATACCGTAAACTTCCAAAATGTTCATTTGCTATTGTAAAAACATAATAGAGACCCATTCCCCAATTATTATTGGTATTTTTACTTGAATAAAACGGTTCGCAAATTTTCTTCATTTCTTCTTTTGTCATGCCTCTTCCATTATCCTTTATTTCAATTACGTTATAAAGCCTTTCACTATAGCATATTAGCGAAATCAAGCCCTCTGTTTCTAATGTTGACACAGCTTCAAACGCATTCACAATTATATTATACACCGCTTCACTTAAGTGACTTTTATCCGCTAGTACTGTTGCATCTGTATCGACAGCATAGTTTAACTGAACTGCCTCCTTGTCATGTTTATTATAATAAAAGGTGATTGCGTTTTCGATAACATCGTTCAATGCTACAGGAATGAGGTGAACTTGATTTGTTTTAACAGAATTATATAACTCTTCCATTCGCAATAAAATATTTTCATTTTGGTTTTCAAGTTTCTTTATGTATTGATTTAATTGTTCCATATTTTGCTCATTCGTAACATCTAGTCGATCCATTCTTTTGAAAAGGACTCGATTTGCTAATAATTGATTTTTAATACTATGGACAAAGATCGATGTCCCCATGCTTACCGCATCTGATTTTTGTTTAATAAATTCGCCTTCTTTACTCGATTCAAAAATTTCCTGAGTATATTTTAATAAACTAGCGGAGCCTATTAATGCACCGATTACATTTAGTAGGACAATAAATGTATATGCTCGTACAGATAATACTGCTTTTAAATAATAGACTCCATGTTTCCAAATGAAATCAGCCGAATGAAACTGGTAAATTTGTGCCGGATCTTGACCGAAATATAAGACATATAATAAAACTAAAGAGGAGATAAACGTCGTAATTAAAATAAATTGTTTTTGGAATATTTTCATCGTAATCGAGTACGCTTCAAATAATAATAAGCCCATCGCCACAGTGAGATAGATGATAATCCAAACGTATGTGGAATTAATGATGATTAGTTGTAAAATGGAGTTGTTTTTCGTTATCATATGAAAAACAGTAGGGTAGTAAATAATCATAGAAATAATTGGCATGACAAAAATGAGCCTTTTAATCCATAAACTTCTTCTAACCCAGGGAATCATTGAATAATGAACGGCTAGTAATAATAAAAACAAGGGAAATAAATAGCGCCCAATAGCAACAATATATCCTAAACTATCTAATGTGATTAATAAATATTGGATAGTTGTTTTAATATCGGTATTAAAATAAAGATAGTTTTGTAGATCTCTACTTATCCCACCCTTTTTAGCGATATAAACAAACATCCCATTTAACATTAGGAACAAGCTTATGCTCATTCCGAATAAATGAAATGTTTCCTGATTTCGCTTTATAACTAATACCATGCAGGATAGTATAAGTAAAAATATTGTAAATAACATTAACATGGAATATCACCTTTAAAATAAGAAGCTGTCTGAAGAGGAAGAAAACCGTTACAGCATTCCATTCAGACAGCCTCTTGAATATATACTTATTATAATATGAAACACACACTTTACGTTAATAACATACTAGGCAGATTATTCGCCTGCTTCTTCCATAATATCAAATAGAACATAATCACTAACAGGAACTAACTCATCTTCTGTTAATCGTTCCTCTGTTACAAAATTTTCTTGCTGTGCTTCATAATACTTTTCAACGTCACCACTTTCGATCATTTCTAATAACTCTTCTGATGTAATCCAGTCACCGTCATTTGTTTCCTTCTCAACGGACTCTACATCTAAAGCTGCTACTTTCGCGCTCCACCCCGCGACTTCATCCAAATTATCCACACGATAATCCATTCCTTTGTATAATCCTTTTGTGAAACTTACTAATAAATCATGGTTTTCTTCAGCATACTTAGGGTTCACGATAAAAGATGCAATCGAAGGGAATTCATCCGCATATCTGATATTATTAGATAGCATGATAGCGTTGTCATCCAATTCATCTTTAATTGCCGTAGTATTCGGTGACCATGTTGCCGCTGCATCAACACTACCAGAAATCATTGCTGTTACAATAGCCGAAGCATCCATATCCATTAGTTCTACATCCGATTCCTTTAGGCCCGCTTCTTTTAATGTCATATTTAAAATGGTTTCACTAGATGTTCCTGATGCAACCGCGATTGTTTTCCCTTTTAAATCAGCAATCTCATTGACACCTTTGTCTGTATTAGCAATTACTTCATCTGCATTACCTAAATGTGCGAAAGCAAAAATATCTGCAGTTCCTTGGACTGAAAGCACATGTGCTCCAGGCCCAATATAACCCACATCAATACTTCCAGATTCCATTGCCGCAATAATCGTCGGACCATCGGCAAATTCAACTAATTCTACTTCTATTCCTTCTTCTTCAAATCCACCTGTTTCGACCCCAGCAACGAGCGCATTTAAACTAGCAAAGTTAGGCATATAAGCCACCTTTACTTTCGTAAGTTCTTGTGATTCTTCTTTCTCTTCCCCATCTTCATTCGTAGATGCATCTTCATCACCTGAACAAGCTGCAAGCATAAAAATACTAACAATTAATATAAATGCTCCGATAATTTTTTTCATGTTTGACCTCCTATTAATTTGTTTTTCACCTTTTACTTATGAACCGATGATAAATGACATCATCACCTCCTAAATTAAAAATCTGCCTTATTTTCTTACTGCTAAATATTCTTTATACACTTTACTCCAAATATAATTCTTCACTTCCAAAAACTCAGGCAACATTTTTGTCTCTTGTGTTCTTGGATATGGAATATTAATATCAACAATTTCATTAATTCTTCCGGGTCTAGCACTCATGATAACGACCTTTTGCCCTAAAATAATCGCTTCATCCACATCATGAGTAATAAAGAAACATGTTTTTCTTTCTTCTTCCCATGTTTGTAACAATTCTTCCTGTAGTTGTGTTCTTGTTTGAGCATCGAGCGCACCAAACGGCTCATCCATTAAAAGTACAGAAGGATTGACGGCATATGCTCGAGCAATCGCCACTCGCTGTTTCATCCCACCGGATAATTCCTTGGGGTAATGATGGACGAAATCCTCCAAATCAACCATGCGAATATATTTCATTGCGATTTCTTCCGCTTCCGGACCTTTAATCCCCTTTATTTTTAAGCCAAATTCTATATTTCCTTTAACCGTTAACCAGGGAAATAATGCGTATTGTTGAAAAACAACGCCCCGATCCGTACCAGTTCCTCTAATTTCTCGATCATCACAATACACTTTCCCAGCAGACGGTTCGGTAAGGCCGGCAATAATATTCAATAAAGTGGATTTCCCACACCCTGACGGACCTACTACCGTGACAAATTCATTTTCTAATATATCAAGGTTAATCCCGTTTAATGCAATAACCTCTCCGTTACGAGATGGGAATATTTTTTCGACATTGTCAATTTTAAGTTTTACGCTTCGCTCTTCTCTTGCCATCCTGTTAGTTTCCTTTCTAGCATTCGCACTAATTTATCTAAAATAAGTCCTATGATACCGATAATAATGATATATAAGAGCATGGGTGATGATTCAAAGGTATTGTTTAGTGCTCTTACCCGCATTCCTAAACCAGCTGAAGCACCCGTAGACTCGGCTGCGATTAAAGACGTTAATGCTACTGCAGTACCTAGTCGAACAGCCGTAACGATAAACGGCAATGATGCTGGAGCAATAACACGCAAGAAAATATCCCTATCACGTGCTCCTAATACTTTTGCTGCTTTAATTAATGTTGGATCAATGTTTTTAACCCCTTGGTAGATCGTGATCGTCATAACTAAGAATGTTGCAATCGTAATAACAATAATTTGTGGGGTTCTACCAACTCCTGCAGAGATAACAATTAAGGGTACATAAGCAAGAGGTGGAATATTTCTTACAAACTGGATCCATGGTTCGATAATATATTGTACTGGTCGATACCAGGCCATTAAAACAGCGATCGGTAAAGCAAAGAGAAATCCTAATGAAAATCCTGCAGTAACAGAAATCAAACTACTTTGTATATCTTTCCAAAATACACCTCGCTCAACCATCGTTTTAATGGATTCCATTACTAAAAAGATATTTGGAAAACTTCTTGCTGTTACTGGAATAAAGGATAAAATGGTCCAAAATATAATTGCTGCTAATAAAGATAAGAACAGCCATCCCCTATTTGGTATTTTTTCGATCCAGGTTTTATTACTTTTATTCTTCAATTTCATCGTAGCATCCCTTCATACTAAAGCCATTCTGTCATATATGTTAGTTTAGATTACTCTTTTTGGATCTTCCATTTGCTTTTAAAATTATAAATTACCTTTCCATTTAGTACACAATAATCTGAATACTGTTTTCAAACATCTTTTACACAGCGAAAGCCAATATTTCCTGTTGAACTATCTGGAGTGTTGGACGTCCTTGCTGCAACACGATATCGATTGCAATAAGATTCATGGCATAAATAGGAACCACCGCGCATGACTCGTGAAGTACCTTCATTAGCTCCTTTGGGATTTTCACGCCCACCTCGCTTATGACTATTTTGGGCAAACCAATCTGAACACCATTCCCACACATTTCCTGCCAAATTGTATAACCCATAGCCATTCTTTGCATACGATTCGGCTGGAGCAGTTCCGGTGTAGCCATCTTCTTCCGTATTGCAATTTGGAAACGTACCTTGCCAAATATTACATTCATGCTCTCCATTCGGTGTTAACTCATCGCCCCAAACATATTTCTTCTGTTCTAATCCACCACGTGCAGCTAATTCCCACTCTGCCTCTGTAGGAAGTCTTTTACCTGCCCAAGCACAATAGTTTTGTGTATCATGCCAAGATACATGTACAACAGGATGGTCTAAACGTTCCTTGATTGTTGAATCGGCACCTTCTGGATGGTCCCAAGTTGCACCTTCTACAACTAGCCACCATGGCGTTTGTCGTGGATATTGAGTAACCTTTTCTTTCACCTTTTCGCTAAGAAATGTATGAAATACAAATGACCATCCATACACTTCAGCTTCTGTTACATAGCCAGTATCCTGGATAAAATCGCGAAAGTTGCGATTCGTAACAGTTGTTTGATCCATATAAAAAGGAGCTACTGTTATTTTTCGAATAGGTCCTTCCCCATCCATTTTGTTCGCTTCCTTATCATTCGTTCCCATCAAAAAAGTCCCACCGGGGATATAAACCATTTGTTCGAAGTAGGCATCAACATTCGAATTCCCTTCCAATCTTATATGCGGAGAACGTCTCGTTGTCTCATGGTCATCATATCTCCTTTTTGCTGCACAACAACTGTTATATTCTTTCACATCACATGACTCCTTTATAAATGTTGTATCGACAAGGTTCTAGTCAACATCTCCAACTGCTCCTTTTAGACGGTATAATTCCTCTTTCATTTCCGTGACAACATCGACATACGCTGAATCATGGTATACACTTTGTATCTCATATGGGTCTTTCTCTAAATCGAATAATTCCCATTCAGGAGTCCTCGATTCATCTACTGCATCAGCGGCTCCTAATGCTTCTCCATAATAATAAATTAATTTATACTGATGAGTACGCACCCCATAATGTGCTCCTACACGATGTTCAACGCTTAAATGCTCCCAATACCGGTAATACATAGAACTTTGCCAATCATCCGGTGTCTTTCCTTCCATGACTGGTCGTAAACTCGTACCTTGCATATATTTAGGTATCTCAATATTTGCAAAGTCTAAAAAGGTTTCAGGGAAGTCGACATTTAGTGCGAAGTCTTTCGTTGCACTTCCTGGTTCAATTACTCGCGGATAACGAACGATAAATGGCATTCTTAATGATTCCTCGTACATGAAACGCTTGTCATACCATCCATGATCCCCAAGAAAAAAGCCTTGATCAGATGTATAAACAACAATCGTATCTTTCGTCAAACCTTCTTCATCTAAATAATCTAATAATCGACCAACATTGTCATCAATCGATGCGATACAACGTAAGTAGTCCTTAATGTATCGTTGGTAATACCAGCTTTTCAATTCGCCTAGAGATAATCCTTCTGGAGGTTCTTCTTTCACATCACGCAGGCCAAGATCCCTTTCAATACGCATTTTCGCTTCCTTAGCCGCATTGGCCTTACCGGAATAATCATCATGAAATGTTTCTGGTTCTGGAATATCGATATCCTCGTATAAATGTTGATGCTTTTCAGCTGGATCCCAAGGACGATGTGGTGCTTTATGATGGCACATGAGCATAAAAGGGCGATCCTTGTCACGTTTATCAATCCAATCAATCGACATGTCTGTCACAATATCTGTTGCATATCCTTTTACTTGTTTTTCTTCCCCCATTTCAATCATGAATGGATCATGATAATCACCTTGCCCAGGGAAGATATGCCAATAATCAAAATCAGCTGGATCATGATGTTCGCCATGTCCTAAATGCCATTTTCCAATTAATGCTGTTTGATAGCCGTTTTCTCTTAATTCTCTTTGTATTGTTGGTTGTCTGCTATCGAATGTATCACCTAATGTTCTGACACCGTTTTCATGATTATATTGTCCAGTTAAAATAGTTGCTCGACTTGGCGCACAAATCGAATTCGTACAAAAACAGTTATCAAAACGCATGCCTTCATTTGCGATACGAT
>Ga0079225_10000260_pt1 | contig 28321 bp, 31 predicted proteins | sample Poulit2012_FD_76344 | JGI IMG/M metagenome (GOLD analysis project Ga0079225, IMG submission 76344) | Agricultural soil microbial communities from Georgia to study Nitrogen management - Poultry litter 2012 | ecosystem: Environmental > Terrestrial > Soil > Agricultural land | place: USA: Georgia... | reverse complement strand
TTTGAATCTAAAATTAACATCATTAGGTATTCTCATAACCTTATTATATAATAAAATATGAGTAAATAAAAGAGGCGATTATAAATCGCCCCGAGCGAAATCTATTTCGCTTTTAGTTTATTTAAAATTATGATTTATTTCTTCTAAAAATTCATTCCTTGCATCTTCTAAATGTACAGTAGGACAATGAATCCATTTCACATTATTAATTCCAACCGTTTTTAATATTCCATTAGCTAAAACATTTTGAATAGGATCTCCTAAAAATGTAAAGATTTGTTTATCGATATTTGCGGTTGTAATTATTGTCGCTCTTTTTGTCTTAAGTAAACCTTCAATACTTTTATTTTCACCATCTTTATAAACATGTCCCTTTAATAAAACTTTATCATAAAAACCTTTAAGTATTGCTGGTTCACCATACCACCAAACTGGAAAAATAATTACTAACTCATCAGCCTCTGTTAATCTTTTTACATAATCATAAGCTAGTGGATCAGCATATTCACCTTTATTAAATAATGCTAAATCATCTTTAGTCATAACAGGATTGAAATTATCTTTATTTAAATCAATCACATCAACTGTTTTACTAGTTTTTTCTAATTTGGATTTAACCAAATTAAGCACATGGTAGTTAAAACTACCCTCCCAAGGATGGGCATATATAATTAGACTCTTCATCTAAATAACCTCTTTCTTTAATTTATTACATGTTTATAATATATCTATCAAGAGGTTATTTCAAACAATATGATAGCCATTAACAATTAAATTCTTTCATTAACCCATTTTAATATTTTTTCCCATACTTTCTTTTTTTCAATATCAACAAAAACATTATGGAATGATTCATTTAAAATATAAAGTTCTTTATCTTCACTATTAATCTCATTATAAAATAACTCACCATAATAAACCGGAGCTAATTCATCTTTTAAACTATATATTAACAATATATTAGTTTCAAAATTATGATAATTATTTATTAATTGATTCATTCCTTTAAATAATACTTCATTAATTAATTTAAATCTAAAATATTTAATATCAAAAGAATCAATTACATAATTATTATGATGCATAAGTTTTGGATCATTAAAATTAGTTGGAAACTTTCTATTATTTAATAGAAACCTAGGAAAGTATTTCAACAATCTAAAATCCTTTAAATAAGTAGTTGGAGAAGCTGTAATAATAACCCCATCAACATTATTATTTATACTTGTATACAAGTTAGTTATAACTCCTCCCATACTATGACCAACTAAAAAAACTTTATTAGTATTTTTATAAGCAAAATTTACCAATTCATTTAAATCATCTAAAAACAATTTAAATGATCCAATTGAACCTCTTTCTCCTTCACTTTTACCATGACCTCTAATATCATAAGTTATGACATAAAAGCCAAGTTCGTTAAAATATTTAGCAGTTTCTTCATATGATTTTGAATACTCACCTAAACCATGAGTAAATATTAAAGTTGTATCTTTTTTCGTTTCTTTAAATAAATTTACATTTAAAAAATTATCATTTATTAACATTCATTTCCTCTTTTGTTTATTATTTTTTGTGTTCTATAATATATTCATGATGTGGAATATGTATATCATGTTTATCAAATAAAACTTTTAATTCTTTAATTAAAGCTCTTTAAGCCGCAAACCTTTCTCCTTCATCGGCATATCCCAAAAAGAAAAGTTGTAATCCTAGCTCATCAATTTGATTAGGTCCTAAATAATCTGGTCCTTTTTTAAACATCGTTAACCTTTTTTGAATATTTGGCAATTCATTTTCAATCGCAGTTTCAGCCTTCTTAAAATCTTGGTGACTAACTTTTATTAAAACTTCAGCAGCTGATGGTTCTTTTGATAAATTTATTACTCTTTTAATTTCTGAATTATTTATAATTTTAATATTTCCTGCATAATCAATAAAATTAGTAGTTCTAATTCCTATAGATTCTACTACTCCTCTAAAACCTTCAATAACAATATAATCACCAACTTCATATGCTCCTTCAAATACAATAAATAATCCACTAATAATATCACTTATTAAACTTTGCGCACTTAAACCAATAACTAATCCTAAAATTCCAACACTTGCTAATAATGTAATAGTTGGAACTCCAAATGCTGATAAAACTAATAAAATAATTAAAATAGCTGTAAAATATTTTATAAAGCTATCAATTAATTTAGCAGCAGTTTGGCCTTTTTTACCTAGTTTTAACATTTTAGATACGATATATCTAAATATATAAGATATCATTAAAGTAATAATTATAATTACAATTGATTTTAATATATAAGGAGCTTGTTTATTTAAAAACTCACCTATCATACTAAATCCAGATTTATCAGAATCAAAAATATGAAAAACCGATCCTTCTTTTGCAAAAATGGTTAATAAAACTAGTCCTATTGATAATAATATTATAATAGTTTTAAAAATAAATGTTACTTTTTCAATTTTGTTTAATTTCATGTTACTTTCTCCCTTTATATATTGTTTTTAAAATGTAGTCGTTATTGTCTTCGTCATCTTTATTTGATTTAGAATAAATTTTAATTGTAAATATCCCTTTATTTAATCGTTCAATGTCTATATTAATATTATCTTTAAATTTGTTAAAACCATACTTTACTTCATTTCCATCTTCATCAAATATAATTAATTTAAAATCATATAAATAATTATAAGGATCATCAATCATTAATGAAATGTTTAATTGATTGTTTAAAACATTAATATTTTCTACAATAATTTTTTCGTTATAATTATTTATATCTTTATTAGGTGTTTCAAATATTACTTTCTTTAATACTGTTTCTCCTGCTCCATAATCATTAATAATAACTAATTCATATGTTTCATCTTCACTTAATCCAATAATGACATTTTCATAATAAACATCGTCTAATTCATCATAATAAGTAAAGTCATTACCACTTAACTTTAGTATATAAGGATTAGTTGTTTCTTCTAAGGACATTTTTAAAATAATCCGGTCGTGTAAAACTTCAATATTATCAAAATCTACTCTAGGTGCATTAATAAGTATTGCAGTAATAATTGTAATAGTCGCAATCATTGTAACTACAGCAGGAATTACACCTCCAATAGAAGAGGTGATTCCTGCTGTATTAGCTATAGACGCCTTAGCTTTTGTTGCTTTTATTTCTAACAATTTTTGATCTAAATCTTTTGTTTGTATTTCCTCTAATATATAATTACTACCTTCATTATTATATATTTTATCTGATTCTTCATATATATGTTTATTGAAAGGATCATTCATTTAACTCACTCACTTCTTTACTTGGATTAACATGAACCATACAATGAAGTACTTCTTTAAATTTATTTTCAACTTTTATATGCACATCTTCCGCTATTTTATGTGCATCTATTAAACTTAAATTTCTATCAACTTGAATTTCAACATCTATGTAAATATTTTTAACGTGTAATCTTGATTTATAATCATCGATTTTTATAACACCGTCAATTGAATTTATAAATTCTTTTACCTTTTTATTAAAAGACTTTTTAGGAGATAAATCAACCATATAATTAGTTGCATCTTTAATTACTTTAAGACCATTTATAAAAATAATAACACTAATAAGTACAGCAGCAATGTTTTCCATATATTTAATATTATTTCTAGCAAGAATAATACTAATTAAACTTAATGAAGTAGCTAAAATATCCCCTAAGTGATTATAAGCATCAGCTTTTAAACTAACTTGATTGTATTTTTTATATCCTATTATATTAATTTGATAAATTACGATTTTAATAAATATCGCAATTACAGCAATTACTATAGTAAAAGTTTTCGGTTCTTTAAATGTTTCAATACTTAGTATACTATTTAAACTTAATAAAATAGCTGTTACAAGTAAAAATATTCCTAAAAACATATTAATTACCGCTTCATATTTTTCATGTCCATATGGATGGTCTTTATCTGGTTTTTTACTTGCATATTTGATGGTTAATATTAATGTAATACTAATTACTACATCAGAAAGTGAGTTAATACCATCACTAAATAATGAATAAGAATCTCCAATTAACCCTGCGGATATTTTTATAACAGTTAATAAAATATTTAATATTAAACCTAAAACTACAATTATTCTTACATTTTTATGCATAATTACACCCTTTTGTTAAATTTAGTATCATTAATATTTATTATAACATTATATATTATTAATTCATTAAAAAAAGCCACTTAAAGTGACTTTTTCTTTCCTCTTTTTAAAAATATAAACAAAAGGAATAAATCAAACAACATTACTATTCCTCCCAGTATTGTAAATGCAATCCCAAATGATAACTTTAAGAAAGCATCAACAACACCTTCATTGTTTATAACTCCAACCCAAGTTGTAATTCCAATAACTAATAAAAACGTGCCTAATATTGCAAGCAAAACCATTACTAATCTCATTTAAAATCCTCCTTTTATTGATATTTTGGATTATAACATAAAATTATAATGGTTTGAAGTTAAAAGCATTTTATTGTAGTTCAAATACTCCTGTATATAATTGATAATATACTCCTTTTTTATCAATTAAATCATAATGATTACCACGTTCAATTATTTCCCCATTATCTAATAACATAATTGCTTTAGAATTTTTAATTGTTGAAAGTCTATGTGCTATAACAAAGACTGTCCTTCCTTCCATTAATCTATCCATACCTTCTTGAATTAACTTTTCAGTATAAGTATCAATGCTTGAGGTCGCTTCATCTAATATTAATACCGGTGGATTAGATATTGCTGCTCTTGCTATGGAAAGCAATTGTCTTTGTCCTTGTGATAAATTATCACCATCATCAGTTAAGACTGTATCATATCCGTTAGGTAATTTCATAATAAATTCATGCGCATTAGCTAATTTAGCAGCATTAATAACATCTTCATCGGTTGCATTTAAATTACCATATCTAATGTTTTCTTTAACTGAAATTGAAAATAAATGAGTATCTTGTAAGACAATACCTAACGCTCTTCTTAACGATGATTTTTTAATGTTTAAAACGTTTATACCATCAAATGTTATTTCACCATCATCAACATCATAAAATCGATTTATTAAGTTAGTAACAGTAGTTTTACCAGCTCCTGTCGCTCCAACAAATGCAATTTTTTGACCTGGTTTAGCAAACAGAGAAACGTCTTTTAAAACTAGTTTGTCTTTAGTATAACCAAAATTAACATTATTAAACCTAACATCTCCGTTTAACTTAATTAATTTATCATCTTGTTTCCATGCCCAAATACTAGTTTTTTCATCAGATTCAACTAAATTATTGTTTTCATCATATTTAGCATTAACTAATGTAACTTCTCCTAAGTCTACTTCTTTTTCAATATCCATTACTTCAAAGACTCTACTTGCACCTGCAAGTGCCATTTGAACAAAGTTAAGTTGTTGTCCCATTTGGTTAATCGGACCTGTAAAGTTTCTAGTAAATAATAAATATAATACTAATTGAGAAACAGTCATATCTCCATTTCTAACAAATAATGCACCAGTTAAAGCAATAATCGCAAATCCTAAATAACCTAAATTAACGGTAATTGGTATTAACATACCAGATCTTTGCATTGAAATTCTAGCAGTTCTTTTAACATCTTTGTTTAAATCTTTAAATCCATCGATTGCTCTATTTTCATATCTATAAACTTTTACTACTTTTTGTCCTTCAATCATTTCTTCAATATATCCGTTTAAATTACCAACATTAACTTGTTGTTCAATAAAATACTTTCTTGAATTATTAGCTATTGTTCTTGTTATATAAATTAAAATTGAAGAAAAAATTAAAGTTATTATTGATAATTTCCAGTTTATAACTGCCATAGCTGTAAAGTAGGCAACTATCATTAATAATGAGACTAATAGCTGTGGTAAACTTTGTGAAATCATTTGTCTAGTAGCATCAACATCATTTGTATACCTACTCATTAAATCACCATGTTTATTTGAATCAAAATAACTAAGTGGAAGATCCATCATATGCTCAAATAAATTAGTTCTTATATATAACAAACTATCTTGACCAACATCAACCATTAATCTTAAATGTAAATATGAAAATATTACATTTATACTATATAAAGTAATCATAGTTAAAATAAGTTTTACAATTGGAGCAAAATCATTACTATTATTTTTAAACATATCATTAGCTGTATCTAAAATATCTTCAATAATTCTCATAGAACTTATATTAGCTACAGTTGCTAAAACCATCAGTGTTACAACTAAAATAACTTTAAATTTATTTTGACTAAAAACTAATTTTAATAATCTTTTAAATGTTCCCTTTTTAGCTTCAAACTTCTTTTTAGTTTTCATCATTATTGCTCCACCTCTTTTCCTTGTTCTTGTGTATCATAAATCTCTTTATACATTTTATTGTTTTTATATAAATTATTATGAGTACCTACTGAATTTATTCCAAATTCATCCATTAAAATAATTTTATCAGCATCTTTAATCGAAGATAATCTTTGAGATATAACTACCTTTGTCATATCTGGATTTTCTTTTTCTAATGCTTTTTTAATATTAGCATCTGTTTTAGTATCTACTGCGCTAGTAGAATCATCTAGTATTAATATTTTAGGATTGCTTATTAATGCTCTTGCAATTGTTAACCTTTGTCTTTGACCACCACTAACATTAACACCGCCTTGTTCAATCCATGAATCAATACCTTTATCCATTTTTGAAACAAAGTCATATGCTTGAGCTTTTTTAAGTACTTCAATTACTTCTTCATCAGTTGCGTCTTCTTTTCCCCATTTAATATTTTCTTTAACAGTTCCACTAAATAAAACATTCTTTTGTAATACTAAAACAACATCTTTTCTTAAAGCATTAACTGTATAATCTTTCACATTATTATTTCCAACTAAAATTTCACCATCATTTACATCATAAAGTCTAGCTAATAGTTGTACTAATGTAGATTTACCAGTTCCTGTAGCCCCAAAAATACCTACAAACTCACCGGATTCAACTTTTAAATTAATATTGTCTAATATATATTTTTCACTTTCTTCTTTATATTTAAAAGATACATTTTTAAATTCAAATGATCCATTGCTAACTTCATTAATACCTTCATCATTACTAATTAAAGTTGGTTCTTCTTCTAATACTTCTACAATTCTTCGAATAGGCTCTCTTGATATAACAATCATTAAAAATACTTGTGAAATCATCATTAAACTAAATAATACTTGATTTATATAAGTAATAGTGTTTGAAAACTCTCCTTGTGTTAACTCACCACTTACTATTAAATTAGATCCAATCCAACCAACTAAAACAAAACTTAACCCAATTGCAAATTGCATTAAAGGATTATTAAAAATAACCCATTTCTCAGCTCTAATTGCATTATTTCTAACTTCCATAGTTGCATCTTTAAATCTTTCAACTTCATGATCTTCTCTTACAAAAGATTTTACGGTTCTAATCCCGATTAAATCTTCTTGAATCGTTAAGTTTAAATTATCTAACTTAGAAAACATTTTTACAAAATGCTTTCTAGCACCACTCATAATTACAAAAAATCCAATAACTAAAATTGGCAATGCAATTAAAAACACTGTTGTTAATTTAGGCGCAAAAAGTGAAATACTTATTATAGAAAAAATAATCAAACTAGGTGCTCTAAATGAAACTCTCAAAATCATATTAGTAGCCATTTGAATCATATTTACATCCATTGTCATTCTAGTTATTAAACTTGATGTTTTAAACTTATCAATATTTTCAAAAGAATACTCTTGTATTTTTTCATATTGTGCTTCTCTTAAGTTACCACTAAATTCTGTTGCGATTTTAGTACTTAACTTAGTAACCCATATACCAAAAAATAATGCAATAAGAGCAAATACAATCATTGCCCCACCATATAAAAAGACTAACCTTAAATCGTTATTCTCTATTCCTCTATCGATTAAAAATCTCATAAAAATTGGTATTAATATTTCAAAAAACACTTCTATTAAAATAATAAAAGGTATTAATATTAATTCTTTTTTTACTGTATTAAAATATTTAAATAGTTTTCTCATCTTCATTCTCCTTTTCCATTAACCAATTATTTATTTTATCTAAACTATTATTTAAACTTAAAAACTCTTCATGACTAACAATATTAGAAAGATTAGTTTCAAATTCTTTAATTGTATCAATTGCAATTAAAGCTTTTTCAATTCCTTCATTTGTTAAAATTATTTTCTTTTTTCTTTTATCTGTTTTAGAATCGACTCTTTCGATTAAATTTAACTTACTTAAAGAATTTAACAATCCACTTACACTTGCTTTTCTTATTTGAAAATGTTTTTCAATATTTACTTGATATACATTTTCATTATTTTTATCATTATAATATAAATATGTAAGTAGTCTGGCTTGTGATAAATAAAGACCATTTTTTTGATGTTTTTGATCTAAATATCTTCTCATTTTATTTGTAGTAACAAACAGTTCTTTCGCAATAAACTTACGTTCCATAATTCCTCCTTTAGTTAGGTTCCTAACTATTGTACTACAACTATTTTATAAAGTAAAGTTATAAACTTTTATTTTAGTATTGTGTTTTACACACATCTATATTATAATGGTAGTGTGTAATACAAAGTAGTGAGGTGATATATTGAATACGCAATTTAAAAAGGGAATATTAGAACTATGCATTTTAAAAGTAATCGATGATAAAGATATGTATGGTTTTGAAATTATAAACCATTTATCAAATATATTAGATGTTAATGAAAACACTATTTATCCGATACTTAGAAGGTTAACTAAACAAAATCTTTTTACTACATATACAAAAGAATCAAGTTTAGGCGCAAATAGAAAGTATTATAGTATAACAGAGTTAGGAAAAGTAAAATTAAAAGAATATCTTAATGAATGGGATTTATTTTTATTAAATATTAATAAAATATTAAAGGGAGGAAATTATGAAAAATAAATATTTAAACGAATTAAAAGAATATCTTATTGATAAAGATGTTAAAAATGAAGAAATTAACGATATTTTAAATGATTATGAATCATTAATAATAGAAGGGTTAAATGAAGGACTAAGTATTGAAGTAATTATTAAGAGATTAGGAAAACCAAAAGAAATTTACATAAGTTTAAAAGATGATTTAGTTTATGAAAAACATTATTCAAATAAAATAACAAGTCTTTCTGTTTTTATCGTTTTAATATTGTTTATATTAAGCGGAATGTTATTTAATCTGTGGACTTATAATTGGTTATTATTTTTATTAATTCCAATAACATCTATAATAACAACAAATAAATGGCCATATATGGTGACATCATTGTCTCCTTTTATTGCTACTATTATATTTTTTATATTTGGTATGTTATATAATATTTGGCATCCACTTTGGCTAATATTTTTGTTAATTCCAATTAGTGCTATATTAACTTCTAAAGATTCAAAAAATAAATTATTAGGATTATCACCTTTTATTGCTACTATTGTTTATATTTCTTTAGGTTATATTAATTCAAACTATTATTTATATTTTTGGCCAATCTTTTTGTTAATACCTATCATTGGTACTAGTGTAATAGAAAATAAAAAGGTTAGAATAATTACTTTATCATTATTGTTATTATCAACATTAGGTTATTTATTTATTAGCTTTAAAACAAATAATTTTGCATATCCGTTATTTGTATTTACAATACCAATAGCTTATTCAATTTACACAAAAGAAATTGAGGTACATATAAATTTAAATTTCTTTAAAAACAAAGTTTTAAGTTTTTTATTATTATTGAATGTTATTATATATTTATTATTTAGTTTATTAGTTAAAGATTCATGGGGATATAGTTGGACTATTCTAATGTTTATTCCAATGTTATTTATTTACAGCGAACAAAAGTTTAATCATTTAGTCGCCTATACACCTTTTTTAAGTTTAATACTATTTTATTTAGTTGGTTATTTCGTAAATAATGGTTTTAAATACAGTTGGTTATTTTTCTTTTTAATTCCAATTACAGCTATCTTGTTTGAAAAGGATAGTGCTGTTATTAAAAAAGAAACAAATAAGGAGTAATAAAAAGTAGTCAAATTTTGACTACTTTTTTAAAGGATAAATTCTTTACCATCATTATAATTATTTTCTATTATTTTAACTAAATTATACAACGCTTCATTAGTTGGAACATCAACATTTAATTTTTTAGCTTCATTAACGATTGCTCCATTAATAAAATCAATTTCAGTTTTATTTCTTCTCGCTACATCTTGTGCTAATGAAGGGTAATGATTACTTGCACTATTTGATCTATTAATTATGTTGTTATATTCTTCTTCAAAATTTAAATTTATATTTAGCTTATTAGCTACTAATACAATTTCTTTAGTTATATTTAAAACTAAATTAGTAAAAGAATCTTCTTTGACTAATGTTCCAATATTTAGTCCAGTTATACCACTAATAGCATTAAAATTAGCATTAATAATTAGTTTTTTCCATATTTCTTCGTTTGTTTTTTTATTAACAACATTAAAGTTTGCTTTTTTTAATTGGTTATTAAACTTTTTAAATAATTCATTTTTGCTATTATCAACTTCATTGAACATTTTAAGAGCTATTTTACTATCTGCCATTTCGTATTCAATTAAGCCCGGTTTAATTAATCTAGCACTAAAGTCCATCATTCCATATGAAATGTTTTCTTCATTTATAAACTCATTTAATATGTAATGATTGCCAAGCCCATTTTGAAGAGTTACAACTAAACTAGTTTTATTTATAAATTTATAAGAATTTTTAATTTCATTATACGTATTTATACCTTTAACTAATACTATATAAACATCATAATCTTTTAAGTCTTCATATTTATTAGAAGCTTTAATATTAGTAATTGTTTTAATTTTGTTGTCTTCTTTCATTTTTAAACCAGTTTTATTAATTTCATTAACATGTTCAGTCCAATGATCAAATAGTAAAACTTCATTGTTAGTTGAAAGTTTAGCGACCATTAGGCTTCCCATCGCTCCTGAACCTATTATTGCTATTTTCATATAATCATCTCCATTTCATTGATTATTATATGAAATTAATATTTATATTATTATATAATTGCATAATTATGTGTAATAATATATAATTTATTGTATAGAAATGAGGCGGTAAAATGAAAAAATATAGTTATGGGTGGATTTTAAAGTTTGTTTTAGCAGCAATACTATTAGGTATTGGTATTTATATGTTTTTTGCTGAACAAGTTGTTTATTTAATTACTGGTGTTGTTATTGTAATATTTTCATTGTTTAGAGTTGTACCTCTTCTTAAAACGTTAAATAAAGAAGTGTTAAGAACTTTAAATTTAATAGAAATAATTGCAGATGTTTTAATAGGCGGAGTTTTAATATATGTTGCAGCAACTAATAAGTTTGAAAATTCTGACCTTTGGGCAAATGTATATAGATTTGCATTAGCATTTTTCTTCTATGCAAGAGCTCTGGTTTATTTTAATTCCGTTGTGTTTTTTGATGAAAAAACAGAGATTCCAAAATTTTGGGCTCATATAATTAGCATTACTGTTGGAACAATTATCGCAGTTTGGAAAGATTTTAGTTATGATACTGTTGCAATGATATTATTAATTGTTTCATTTTTAGGTTCCGCATATTTAGGCTTTGATGGATTTAAGGGTTATAAAAACTATAGAAATTTCCAACTTGAGTTAAATGAAGGAAAAAGAAAAGCCGATGGTGAAAGAACTCAAAGAGAAATTGAAGATAGTTTAGATATTACAATTGATAAAGAAGATGATGATAGACCTATTGTCAATTAAATATATGAAACTAAATGCGAAATAAATTTCGCTCGGGGCGATTCTTAATCGCCTCTTTCTTTTTTCTCACACTTTATTATAAAATAAGGTTATGAGTATACCTAATAATATTATTTAAGATTCAAAGACCACTTGCTTTTGCTGCTATGAGGGTTGAGAGTGTCTATGAAAACGAATTTAATAAACTTTGTAAAGATAAGAATAGACCTTCTATTGTTAAAACTGTTGATGCTTTAATTGACTGTAAGGACTTTAGTAAGGTTATCTTTTTTATGAATGTCCAAGTTATTCTACTTTTATTTAAATCCTCACTAGTTTCGGGAGATGTTATAATAATTCTCATTTCGCTTGTTGCTTCTTCAAAGAAAAAATTGAAATTGTCAGGATACTCTTTGTTCTTTGAAAGAGGTCCATCCGCCAAAAATCGTATATTTGAACCCAATTACCATTTTGTTTCCCTTCTAACTATGCTGTTGAGTTTCTTTTTGAAATCCCTTCAATTTCGGTTCAAAAAGAAACATCAATATTTATTCCAAATATTTGCTTATTAAATTCATATTGCCCAATTTACTAAACAATAAGAAAAATAGCTTAACTAAAGTGTTAAGCTATTTTTTTATTTTTATTCAGTTCTAAGTGCTGCTACAGGGTCTTTTTTTGCAGCTGATCTAGAAGGTACTAGACCACTAATTAATGTAAGACCAACACTAATTGATAACATTATTAATGCATAATGTAGTGGAAATACTGCTATATTACTTCCAATATGTTTATATACAATTAAGTTGGCAATAAATGAAGCAAGATAAGTAAATGCAATTGCAATTATTCCTGCTGCTGTTCCAAGTATTGCAGTTTCTGCAATAAATAAGTTAGATACATCATTTTTACTACCACCAAGTGATCTTATAACTCCTATTTCTTTTATTCTTTCAACAACTGATACATATGTAATAATAGCTATCATTACACTAGATACGAATAGTGCTAATGATGTAAACCCTATTAAAGCTATTGTAATGATTTTTATAATATCATTAATCATTGTAAATACAATTGATAAAGCATCCATATAAACAACTTTATTGTAAATTTGGTTTCCATCTTGATCTAGTTCATTCTCTGCCATATCATTCCATGCATCTAAATATTCTAAAACATTATCTTTGTGTCTTAAATTTGTTGGATATATTTTAATATTACTTGGTAGTTCTTTGCCACCTAAATGTCTGGAAGTTAAACTAACAATATCAATATCTTGAGATTCATCTATATCACTTGGAAAAAGTCCCATTAGACTACTCATAGGATCAACAGTACCAACAAAACCAATATTATTAGGTCTTTCTTCTCCTAAATATTTGTATGAATATTCGAAAGTCACACCGATATTTTCTCCATTTTCTTCAATACCATTTAAAGTGTTAAATCCATTAATATTGTTTTCATTTAAATATTTTACAATTTCTGATTCTTTATTTGTTGAAATCACATGATCTGTCAAGCCTTTTGTATAATAAAAACCACTTTGTAAACTTCCAAACATTACTTCTTCTTTTGGTTCTAATATACCAACAATATTCAATTCAATGCCCTCAGTGTTTTCAGTAAAACTTTCTTTATATGCATTGTAAGAAAAAGGAAATTTTGAAGACATGAATCCTTCATTTTTCTTAAATACTACATCATTAGGATACCATGTAAATGTTTTGTTTTTTAGTTCTTCATAACTAAATTTATCTTTACTTGAAATATTTTCATCATAGTCATCAGTATCTAATGCCTTCATAACCTTGTTTACAAACTCTTCTTGACTAAAAAATCCAAGTTGTGCTAAAGTTAAATCTGATATTAGTCCATCTTTATTTAATACCAACATAATTTCATTTTGTTCGGTTGCTATTCTTCCATCCAATATATTATATTGAGATTTTATATAATCTGGATTGTCCGGTGCTTCTGAAATTATATTTGTAAAATTAGATATAAGATTAGCATAGCTTTTAGTTTCTTCATTTTCTTTTAAGATAGATGTGTATATCGCTCTTAAAACACTCATGGACATGTTAGTTGCTTCTTGGTTATTTTGTTCATAAACATCAAAATATAAATTATTTGATATGTCTATTTCTCTATCATAAAATATAGCTGCTATATCTTCTTCTGGCATCTTTTTTAAGTATTCTATATATTCTTCTGTAATAACATTTTCAACAAACATTCCATTGGTCTCTTGACTTCTTTTTGCTATCATTTCAATCATTTGATCGACATTAACATATCCTGACTCTTTTATTATTTCTTGTTTCTCTTGAGGAGTCATTCCTTTCATAATAGCTTCCATATCAAATGCACTTTCAGCAATTTCAATAGGATTTCCTGAAAGCATATCTTCCTGAGTATTTTTAATAAATAATTGAACTCCAAAAGATAAAGACAATACTAAAGATATACCAATTATACCAATACTTGATGCTATACTTGTAAGAATAGATCTGTTTTTCTTACTTAATAAATTTTGTATAGATAGTCTAAATGTAGTCCACCAACTCATTTTAGCTCTTTCTGGCTCTCTTACTTTTTCTTTAATTATTTTTGTTTTAGACTTATAAGGATTAGAATCATCTCTTACTTTACCGTCTAATAGATTAATTATTCTTGTTGAATATTCTTCAGCTAAATCAGGATTATGTGTAACCATAATTACTAATCTATCAGATGCGATTTCCTTAATTAAATCCATAATTTGTTTACTAGTTACTGTATCAAGTGCTCCTGTAGGTTCATCTGCTAATAAAATTTCCGGATCATTAACTAATGCTCTTGCGATTGCAACTCTCTGACTTTGTCCTCCTGATAATTGATTAGGCTTTTTATAGTATTGATCATGTAATCCTACTTTATCTAACGCTTCTTTTGATCTTTTAATTCTTTCTTCTTTAGAAAGACCTGCAATAGTTAAGGCCAGTTCCACATTAGAAAGAACAGTTTGGTGTGGTATTAAATTGTAACTTTGAAATACAAATCCAATTCTGTGATTTCTATAGACGTTCCAATCTTTCTCTTTAAAGTGTTTAGTCTCTCTACCATTTATTATTAATTCACCATTATCATATTTATCTAATCCGCCAATAATATTTAATAATGTTGTTTTACCACTACCACTAGGTCCTAGTACTGAAACAAATTCATTTTTACGAAATGATAAGTTTATATCTTTTAAAGCTTCCACTTTATAATCTGCAACTTTGTAAGTTTTGTTCAAATTTTTAAGTTGTAACATCTAATTCACCTTCCATACATAATTTATTTACTATTTCTTTTAATTTTAACAATATTTCCAAACCTTTTCTAGTATCTTCCTCGCCTAATTGTTCAAATATTTTTGTTGTTATATTTAAATGCTTATTATATAAATCTTCTGATTCAATTCGTCCCTTTTTAGTAACATTTATAATTATTTGTCTTCTATCAGCAGGATTAATATATCTATTAATAAGTTCTTTTGTCTCTAATCTATTTAATATAGATGCAACTCGAGCAGATGATATATTAAAAAATTCACTAATTTCTTTAGGGCTTGTATTAGGGTTGTTATATATAAATCCTAATGCTGCATATTCTCCTTTAAATTTAAAATCAAGATTATCTTTTTGTTCATTATACATATCTTGTAATATTTTAAAGTATTTTTTTGAGTATTCTTTAAACATTTTTACCTCCTTAAATTTATCTAACATTGTTAGTATTATACTTTTAGAGGTAATATATTTCAATTAAATAACATTTTTAAGATAAAATTACATATTCTCACAAAACTTGCACATAAAGCCATAAAAGTTTATATTTCTTTATTTAATATTATTTTTATTTTATATTTTTTAATTTGCTAATACTATTAACTAATAAAAAAACATCCCATATGAGATGTTTTAATATTTATATTATTAAATTTATAAATTTTTATCTATATCATTACCAACAACAACATTGAATTTGTTCCAAGAGTTAATTTGAGCAATTAATATTAATAAGTCTGCAAATTCTTCATCACTAAATTCCTCTTCCAACCTTTCATAAAAGTTATCATCGAAATGACTAATGTTTAATAATGTAGCTTTTTCAGCTAATTCTAATGCTAACTTTTCTCTTTTTGTAAAAAGTTTAGTTTCATCCCAAGCATTTAATAAATAAATTCTTTGTGGAGTTTCACCATTTTTTACCGCATCCTTTGTATGCATATCTAAACAATATGCACAGCCATTTATTTGTGAAACTCTTATTTTTACTAATTCTTGTAGTGACTTTTCAATTTTAGAATTAGATAAGTATTTCTCTATATTTAAGTAATTTTCCATACCTTTTGGACTTACTTTAAAAAAGTTAAGATTTTTAATCATATTATGCCTCCTTTAGACATATTTATTATAATCTTATTTAATTATTTATCAAGAGTTTCACTTTATTGTTTCGAAATATTTATCATATTCTTTCTTCCAATAATTATAATCTTCTTTTGTTATCTTGCGATGTATTTTTGCAGGATTTCCAAATACAATTACATCATCAGAAATATCTTTAGTTACTACACTTCCTGATCCAATTATTACATTATTACCAATTGTTACACCTGGATTTATTACCACATTGCCACCAATCCAAACATTATCTTTTATTATTACTTTTTTACCATACTCTAATGATGTATTTCTTATAGTTGGATCTATTGGATGAAGTGCTGTATATATACTTACATTAGGTCCAATCATACAATTATTACCTATAATAACTTCACATACATCTAATATAGTTAAATTATAGTTTGAATAAAAGTTTTCCCCAACTGTTATATTTGATCCATAATCTAAATAGATTGGTGGGTTTACTTTTATATTTTTTCCAGTTTTATTAAATATCTTTTTAATTAGTTTAGATCTTTTTTTAAAATTGGTATAATTAGTTTTATTAAATTTAGTCAGTAATCTTCTTCCTCTATTAGATAGTTTTATTAGTTCTTTGTCATTAGAATTATATAGTTTTTCATTTAACATTTTTTCTTTATTTGTCATTTTTTACCTACTTATTTAAATATTTATCATTATATCTATCCTTTAAATAGACATTTGTATAATTTTTGTTGCTATCATTATACATTTTATATCCTTCTTTTAAACACTCTTCACATGATTTAAGAGGTATTTCTATTGCTAGTATATTATCATTTTTATTACTATTTGACTTAATTACTTCAACACCGTTACATTTATCACATCTTTTATAAATAATTTTTTGATGTTCTAATATATTAGATGTATCATAATATATTTTTCTAGACTCAGTTATATATAATTCATCAGGATACACACTTTTAATTAACTTCTCTCTATTAAAATAATTGTTGTTAATTTCTTCAACAAGGTTTTTAATATAATTAGTAATTTTATTGTTTTGTTTTATTTTAGAATTAGAAAAATCTGGTTCAATAACATTACTATAATCAATATTGGCCATTGCAAATATTATCGCAGTATTTATATAAGGTAGTGCTCCTTCGATTGAATAACCACCTTCCAACACTGATACATCTGGATTAATTAATTCATTTAATTTTGCATAACCTCTCGCCGACAAATTCATATTAGTTAAGGGGTCAGAATAATGATTATCTTGGCCAGCAGAGTTTATAATGATATCAGGATTAAAATCTTTTAATATAGGTTTTATTAAATTGTGGTAAACATACATATAACCTTCATCAGTTGTATTTGGTGGCAGAGGAATGTTTATATTATATCCATAAGCGTTTGGACCACCTAATTCATTAGTAAATCCTGTACCTGGATATAAAGTTCTACCATCTTGATGTATTGATATAAATAAAACATTTGGATCATTATAATAAATATTTTCAGTACCATCACCATGATGAGCATCAGTATCTATTATCGCAACTTTTGCATCTTTGTTTTTTTGTCTATATTTTTCAATCATTACTGCGACATTATTAACTATACAAAACCCTCTATCTCCATAAACTACTTTCATTGCATGATGTCCTGGTGGTCTTACTAATGCGAAAGCTTTGTCTGTTGTCTTGTTTTCGACTAAATTTAATGCTTTTATTGCACCACCTGAAGATATATAGTGTGAGTTAGTTAAAATGGATTCAACATTAGGTACTACATAATGTACTCTTTTAATATCATCGTTAGTAGCTAAAACTGGATTATAAAAGCTAATGTTTAAAATATCTTCTAATCCTTCTTCTATAATTTGATCTTTTGTATATAAAAGTCTTTCTTTCCTTTCAGGATGAGTTTTACTAATTTCCCAATCAAAAGCTGGGAAAAGTATTAAACCTAATTTATTTTTCATTTTAAAACCCCCGGTTTTATTTGACCTTTTAATCTTAAGTTAATTCCATCGGTATAAAATCCATCTACAATATTAAATTCTTCTTCTAAAGTTATCTCATATTTTAGTTGTTCTTTATTAAATCCCATTTTAATAGCTTCTTCTTTTAACTTGTTTATTAAAAGTAATTTAGCTTTTTCTTTATTATAATTTTTGATATTTGTTTTATATAAATTAATTTCAGGTATATTTAAAGTATTAGTTTTTGTATTTAAATACAAATTTAATTCTTTTGTTGGAATGCTAAATGCTGCGCCTATGGCATTAGCTATTTCATAATTATTAAGTACTTTAACATTTAAATTAAACTTGTCTTTTAAATGAGGTTTTAAACTATTACTTGGTGCTCCAATTAATATTAATTCTTTTGGGATTAATTTATCATAATTAATAATTTGTTCTATTGTATATACTGGTTTATTATTTATTATAGTTAAATATTTATAGACAGTATTATATATTTCGTTTTTATAAATATTAATAACTTGATTTATTAGATCATCTTTATTAATATTGTGTTTAATTGAAAAATTGTCTATACCTTCTTTTGATTTTAAATTATGACTATATAATAAAGCATCTGTTAAAGTAATATATTTGCCTCCAAATCCATATGCTTTGTCTTTTCTTAAAGGCATTAGTTTTATTTCTCCTTTATCATACTTTATTAAACTGTCTCCACCATATGAAATTGATTTAGAATAAATTGCTCTTATTAAGGTTTTATATTCTTTAATAGTAATTCCAATTGGTTCAAATAAGCTTATACCATCTTTGTAAAAAAATATATCAGTTGTTGTTCCGCCTATATCTAATATAATTGAATCATTATTTGTAGTATATAAATAATTAACTCCCATTAATGATGCTGCTGGACCAGAAAGTATTGTTTCTAGTGGTATTTCTTTTGCATAATTAATATCCATTATTCCACCATCTGCTTTTAATATATTAATATTAGCTTTTATATTTAATTTTTCCATTGCTTTTTTAAAATTAGTTAAAAAGTCATTGAAAATTTCTTTAATACTAGCATTTAAATATGCACTATTTATTCTTCTTGGAAAATTTAATTTTCCACTTAATGTGTTAGATAAAGTAATATTTTCAAATTCCGGTTTTAATATGTTTTTAATTTTTTCCTCTGAAATATTATTTCTTGTTGCGAATTTTGAAACAATAGCTATATCTTTAATATTTTTGTCTAAAAGATCTTTTTTTATTTTTTTTATTTCAAGCTCATTTATGTCTTTCACTTCTCGTCCTAAGTGATCTATATATCCGTCAACAAAATATTGTTCCTTTGTTATTTTTAAATATTTTAATGGTAAACCAGGACCAGTTTGACATATTAATCCTACTTTATTTGTTTGATTTAAGTATATGCTATTAGTAATTATAGTAGTTGAAAGATTGATAGTATTTATTTTATTTTTATCTATTGTTTTAGTTATTTCATAAATACTTTCAAATATATTTTCACTTAAGTTGCCAGAGATTTCTTTTTTTAATGTTTTAATAACTTTATTATTTGAGACTAATACTAAATCAATGTTTGTACCACCAACATCTAATCCTAAAATCATTTTATTCTCCTTTTTTATAAAAAGAGACAAATATAATATTTGTCTCATCGTTTATTACTTATTTAAAATGTAGTTATATAAAGTTTTAACCTTAACACCAGTTGCCCCTTTTGGTAAGTTATTGTATGGTGAACTTAAATATGAAGGTCCAGCAATATCTAAATGCATAAATGGAACATCTTCATTAAAATGATTTAAAAATATTCCAGCTGTCATCATACCTGCTCCACCAGTCACAGCGTTTTTAAGTTCAGCTATATCACTTTTTACACTATCTTTTAATTGTTTAGTCATTGGCATTCTCCAATTAAATTCTCCTGATATTAATCCAGCTTTATGAATATTATTATACATTTCATCATTTTCAGTCGTTATACCAGTAATATGATTTCCAAGTGCAACAACACATGCTCCTGTTAACGTTGATAATTCTATTATTTCAGTTGAATTAAGTTTTGTTGCTGCATAATAAATTGCATCAGCTAGTGTAAGTCTACCTTCAGCATCTGTGTTAACTACTTCAACTGTTAGTCCTTTCATTGTGTTAATTACATCACCATTTTTATATGCGTCACCACTAATTAAATTTTCAGTTAATGCTATGACACCAACTACATTTGTTTTAACTTCATTTAAATTTAAAGCTTTAAATAAACCAATAACTGCTGCAGAACCTGCCATATCTGATTTCATACTTGCCATACTACCAGCAGGTTTTATTGCATAACCACCTGAATCATAAGTTACTCCTTTACCTACAATTGTTATATGTTCATTAGAATCATTGTTATTAAAATATTTTAAAACTAAAAATCTAGGGCTTTTACTACTTCCTTTGCTAACTGCAAGTAAGGCATGCATATTTAACTTTTCAATTTCTTCTTTGCCAAATACTTCCACTTTTACATTGCTATTTTTAAACTCATTTATTACATCGTTAGCATAACTTTCAGGATATAAGTCAATTGGAGTTAAATTAACTAAATCTCTAGATTTAAACACACCTTTCATTAAGTTAATTGTTTGATTAATTTGATTAATATTTGAATTTATAAAACTTACAGATTTTAAAGTTTGTTCATGTTTTTTAGTTTTATAAAAATTAAACTTATATAAACTATCGATAAAACCTTCAATAAATGCGTTTAGTCCATAATCTTTTAGTAATTCTAAATCGATAGAAAATTCCGTTATTTTCCTCATAGAAACTAATTTTCCTAAGTTAAAACCACTCATTCGTAAATCATCATAGTTATTTAAGTCATTACCTAATCCTACTAATATATTTCCTTTGTTATTGTAGTCTAGGTCATTATAAACTTGTTTTACTTTTGCAGAAAACAAATCATTTTCTTTTAAATCACCATATTCTTTATTTAATTCATTTTCTTTAAATAATAACACATGTGTTTCTAATCTTTCATTTTTTAATACTTTAAACATTTAATCATCTCCTATAAGTCTATGTTTTCTAATTTCTTTAAAATTTTTGATGCATCTGTTTTATACCATATCGGATATCTATCATCAATTATTGTTTTTCTTATTTCTTCATTATACTCTGTGTTTTTTTGTTTTAAAAGCAACGTTAATGCATTTCTTAGAAGTAATGTTTTTCCACGCCATGTGTATGCATGTTTTCCATATTTTTCTTTAAATTGTCTATTGGATAAGTTAAACAAATCTTCTATTAATACATAAGCTGTTGGTTTAACTTTAAAACCTTCATTATATTCAACATTTAAGTTTCTATTTTTAGGACAAACTATTTGGCATATGTCACATCCAAGTAGCAAATAATTTTTAAGTAAAACTTCATCAGGAAGAGGCATTTTTGATTGGTTTTTAGCGCTCATACATTTACTTACATCATAACCAAATTCTTCGCTTAGTGCACTAACTGGACATGCTTTAATACATATATTACAATCACCACATGAATCATTATTCTCGACAATTATTTCTTCATATCTTTTTTTAGTTAAAACTAATCCTATAAAGAAGAAGCTGCCAAAACTTTTATGAATCATTAAGTTGTTTTTTCCACGATAAGCAAGACCTGTGATTTCCAAGCATTTTCTTTCATCAATATCATGATTATCAACTAACCCTTTAAATTCTTCCCCTTTTAATGTAACATCCATTAAGTTTTTTAAAACATCATGATAATCATATCCATATGTATACATACTTGCTACAAATTTATCTTTTTGCTGGATCAATTGTTCTCTTGGATATGCTAGACCTACTACAAAAACTGTTTTTATGTCTTTAAAATCATCAAATTTTTCGTAACCTTCATATCTTTCTATGTCAAAAGCTCCGACAAAATCGAAGGCCTCTTTTAATTTTTTATAAATCATTTTACCACCATCTTATAAATAAAAAGCACCATTGTGCTCTTTATTCTGTTTTAGCCTGTTCGTAGAGAAATATTTCATCATTATGAATTTTTAATTGTTTATTAATTTTTTTAATAGCTCTTTTAATTTTTAGTCTATTAAAAAAACCTGTTGCATTTTCAAGTTTTTCCTCAAATTCTTTTAACTCTTTTTCAAGTTCATTAACACGTCTAACATTAAACTCATGCTTATTATCACTAATATATGTCATAAATGTCCCCCTTTTCTCTTACTAACACCATTATATCATATTAAATTATAAAAAAAACAACTTATAATAAATAAAATTATAAGTTGTTTCTTGTTTTACCATATAGATACCATTTTGTCTTTTGGTAAATACATTTTATCTTCTTTTGTTAATTTATAAAAATCTTGAAATTCTTCTAGATTAGAGAGTTGCATATTTGCTCTTAAAATTGCTGGACCATGAACGTCAACTGTTAGAAGTAGTTTGTTATATTCATCATGTGCCTTTTTTCTCCATACTTTAGCCCAGTTAACGAAAAATTCTTCAAATGAGTGATCTTTATGTAATTTACTTGCTTCAAGTGCTGCTCTAAGCCCACCACTATCTGCAATGTTTTCACTAACTGTTAATTCACCATTACATTTACCATAACCTGTTTCAAGACCATCGAACAATTTAATCATTTCTTTTTGTTTCAATTCAAATGCTTTTAAATCTTCTTTTGTCCACCAATCTTTAAGTGAGCCATATTCATCAAATTTAGCACCATTATTATCAAATGCATGACTAATTTCATGAGCAATTACTGCTCCTATTCCTCCAAAATTCGCACTAATATGTTGATCTTTAGAGTAGTAAGGTTTTTGTAAAATTGCTGCTGGAAATACTATTTGGTTGTTTAGTGGACTATAATAAGCATTAACCATACTAGCTGGCATACCCCATAAATTTCTATTTGGCTCTTTATTATATTTACTATAATTATCTAAAGTTAATAATTTACTATTTTTGAGTCTTATATCTAATAAAGTATCTTGATCATTTACAGTCATTAAATCGTAATATTTAGGTAGTTCATCTGGATAACCTACTAAAACAGTTAATGTGTTAAGTTTTTTTATAGCTTTTTCTTTTGTTTCTTCTTTTAACCAATCATTAACTTTAATTCTTTGTTTGTAAATATCAATCATTTCATAAACCATAGTTTCGACATCTTTTTTAGCTTCTTTTCCAAAATATGTCTCACCATAATAAAGACCAACAACTTGATTAAAATAATTATATGATTTATAAAATGCTGCTTTTTCTTTATTTTGCGCCTCTTTAGTTCCTGATAATGCTCTTTGGAATACACCGCCTAAGACTCTTAAGTTTTCAGTAAACTCTCCTGTATAAGAAAGGTATGTATTTACTTTCATCCATGATTTAATAATTTCAAAATTACCTTCGTTAAAAATATTATTAAAATTGTCAAATACATCTAAATTTAAAAAAACTAATTTATCAACTTTTTCATTTACTAATTCTTCTGCTTTTAAGATTAAATTAACATTTAAATTTTTCTTATTTATTTTATCTTTATCAATAGGATTATAGTTTTTAACATAATCTGCTTGTTCAACACTGGATTTTGTTACTGGTACTAACAAACTATCAAATTCTAATGTATCGTTAATTAATTTATTTATATTATCATCACTTAATCCATATTCTTTTAATATGTTTATTGTGGAACTTTTCCAAAGTGAAATCAATTGTTCTTTCGTCTTATCATCTTTGTAATATGATGTATCTGGTAATATTAGTCTAGATAAACCAAAATATAATACTTGGTTATTACTGTTTAAAAAATCTTGCATAACTGAAAATCCAAATGGTAGACTAATACCATTTAAATCTAAGTTCTTAAAATTTTGATCTAAATCTTTTAATGATTTAATTTTATCTATTTCATTTATTAAAACATTAATTCCATCAGTCCCTAACTTTTCTCGACCTTCAAAGTCTTTAGCTTTTATATATATGTTAATAAATTTTTTCAAATTATCATTTAATCCACTTTGGTCTACATCCCATTTTGATGCTAAATCTAACAATGTTTTTTCTATGTCTAAATGTAACTCTAAAAATGCACTCATTTGTGGTTGGTCACCAGGTATAACCGCTTTTTCTAACCAACTTGAGTTTACCGCTTCATAAAAATTATCTTTAATTAATTCTTTTTTCATTTTCTCACTTCTTTCTATTAATTAAATAATTATATTTAGTATAACATAATTATAAATATCATAAAAGAAAAACAATAATCATGTTTTAAATTATTGCTTATTTTAAAAGCATTAAAGTACTTTATTCATATTATTATAATATAAAATTTTATTTGGATTTATAAAAAAGTTCAAATTAAAATAAAAAAGATGAACCTTAAATTTTAAAATTATAAGTTCATCTTCTTATTATATTTTTATTATTTTAACGTAATTTCTACTTTAAAACCGATTAATATTATAAAATAATCGTAAAAACTTTATATTAACAATGTGTGTTGTCCGTACAAAGTTTTACCCGCTTAAATCACATAATGTACAAAGTTTTACCCTAATATGGCACAAAGTTTTACCCCTTTCGCCTTTTTGGGCCTTTTTAAGACAATTTTCATGTATTTTTGATGGTATTAAATTAAGTGTTTAATCGGTTCTGGAATTACTGTTTTTACATCAAACAAATCCTTCTGTATATGAGCAAACCTTATGGCATCAATTTCGATACTTTGTTTTAAATAATCTATATCTGATAAAGGTTCATTTTCACCTGATGGATTGTTGTTGTATGATTCAAACTCATTCTTCCATTGTTCGAGTCTTGCCTTTGATTCGTTTATTCCTTTCTTAATAGAGTGGTGTTGGTATGCATGTCTTGTTTCATGAAAACAATTCACTAATACTTCTAATTGATCACTTTTAAGTACCCAATCTTCATTAAAAATAATTTCATAATCCTTTGCTATAAAGATACCGGTAATCTCCTTGTTTGGGAGATTTTTTGATTCTATAAAGTATACTTCTGGTTCTGGTATCTTTAGTATATCTGCAGCCTTTTTAACTCCTGCAAGAGCTAGTTCTAAATTGTTCATTATAATCGACTCCTTTTAATTACAACCTATTATACAAGTAAGTCAAATATAAATCTAATTTTTTTGAATTTGAAAAAGTTAATTAATTTTTTTAGTTAAATCTATTAGTGATTCAATCATGTCATCAATAACTTTTAAGTCAAGTTCTATTTTGTTTTCTTTTAAGAATGTTGTGATACTAGCAACGACATACTTTTTCTTTTTAGAACCTTCAGTATAATTATTCTCTGCAATTACTACTAGTTCTTTTATTTTCTTTTCTACCTGTAAGTAGATCTCATAATACTTCTTTGTCTTTTCATTCTTTGATAAAAAGAAACCAAGTAGAGAACTTAATAAGGTTAGAATAATTGTTACTATTGTAATAATAATTTCTTGATTACTCATCTTTATCTTTATCCTTTTCTTTTTTACTTATTATCTCTAATGCATTCTTTATTACTTTTGGAATAGGAAGTCCAGTAAGACTTGCATTTTCAATAATACTAATACCTTCCATAGAGATAAAACCGATTACAGTTCCATCTCTGATAAAGGAAGTATCTAAAACTATATCTAGTTGAGTTGCTACTGCAACTAAGAATAATATAAAAATCTTTTTTGTTAATCCTAAAATACCTGCTTGGCTACTTAGCCTGCCGTTTTCTGTCTTTTTGCTACTTTTAAATGCAACGGCCAAAATTATGCCACTCAAAAAATCAAGTGTCATAAATATCAGTAAAGCTATCATGACGTTATCGAATCCTCCTAGTAAAAATGAAAGCAAGGATCCAATAGATCCAAAGATCATAATGATTATATTTTTAACTCTCATTACTTATCGCCTACTTTTATATTGCTTCTAAACTCCTTAATTTCTTCTAATAATTCTTTAAACTCTTCTACTACAGACTGGTCTAATGTTTCCCAGTCTTTTTTGTAATTAAATATCTTATCTGATATTTCTTTTGGAATGTTTACATCGTACTTGTTTGTTTTCTTAAAGTTATCAATTATCCAGTGAACTCTATAGATGTGATAATTGCGCTTTACTTTAGCTTCTTGTCTATTGATTAATAAATCATAGTAAGTTATAAACGCATCTAAGAATTCTGGTAGTACTTTTTCAAACTTAATGTTAACCAACTTATCATACTCATCTTTAAATTCTGGATTTAAATAAATCAAGTTATCCTTGACTTTTAAGAAATCATCAGCATGAATTAAGTTGTAAAGAGGAAGCTCATCACTAATTGATTGTCTCTGGATAAAACTATCAATTCCATATGCAAAGATATCAATACCATTTAATGATGCATGTGTTATTCCACCAAGGTCACTAAAGACTGCAACTACATCGATATCTGATTCTTTGGTATCCGTTCCATAAGCTCTTGAACCACAAAAATATGCAAATATTAATTCATTGTGAACAAAGAGTCCTTTTAATTTATCTTCAATTAACTTCTTTTCACTATTTTTTTCACTCATCGTTTTTCACCTCACGATTTTCTAAATCATCTTTACCTTTATCAAAACCTTCAACATTTACTTTGAGCCACTCATAAGCAGCTTTTAGTGGATTGTTGTGTTTGAATATATTAAAGTCTTCTTTAGGTACTTCAATATCCACCACTTCAAGTGGTCTGAAATTCTCTACTCTTTTATCGAGATCGATGTATGAAGCAAGTCCGATATTAACTTGCTTTTCACCGTAGTTTATGTTGATATGTACTACTCTATGATATGAGACATCAATACCAACACCTGATTTTAATTTCTTTATAATTGCCATTTTTATTTCTCCCTTTATTCATATACTTTATTACCATTTAAGGTTTCGTTTAATACTTTGCTATTATTTAAATTGTTTGTTGTAATCTTAGTCCCATTTAAAGTAATGTTGTTTACACCACTACTTGCACCTGTTACAGTTATTGCTCTTCTAGGACTTCCTTGAACTTTATAATAAACCGAAACATAATAAGTTCCTGGTGTTACATCGGCAAATGAGACCATATATGAAACACCAGAAACCAAATCATACATTCCTTCATAGTACAAAGTTTTAATTACAGATCCACCACTTGCTGTACTATATAAATCAATATAAAAACCAGGGTATGCTAATCCTGATCCACTTAAACTAAAGTTGATCCTTAAACCCTGGTTTGCTGTATTTGTAAAAGTTGTAGGACTTACGCTACTTATATTTAAAGTATAAGCCATTTATTCCACCAACCAAATCTTCTCTAAATAAATAGATGTTGTTGTATTGGTTGTCCAGCTAATAGTTGATCCACTAAAATTGCCAACTAAATGTTTAGCAAATCCAACTGTTATTTTATTTGTTACTGAATTTGAAACATATGCTTTAAATGAATGTGTCTTAAAATACTGTCCATCAAAGACACTCCAGGAATAAAGCCTGTCATATGTTCCACTAGCACTCGTTGTTGAGTTACTTCCCATTCTTCCAAATACAACATGCGTTTCATAAGAGTCAGTTCCAGTCATATTTCTAACTTCAAAAGCAAGTATTTTATTATATAAATTAATGCTTTGATTTAAAGTTATATTATTTGCAGTTAGCGATGTTGGGATTGTTCCTGTTCCTTCATATAAGAGTTTGAAACCTCCACCAACTTTAACGACACTTGTATTACCTCTAATAAAAACTTCGTTAGTAGATGTATTAATTGCCATCTCACCAACTTGAGTTAGATTGGAAGTTGTAGGATTAGTGGTTCCTCTTTTAATCCTAATTATTGGCATTAGTAAGTTCCACCATCAATAACTGAAGTTGGTCCTATAATTTTGTTTTTATCAATGCCTATATAATAAGTAATCTTTGGTGGGTTATAAGATTCATTAAACACAGTGTAAACAACTAGTCCATTACCTAGTACAGCATTATTAAATGCCGTTAGTGT
>Ga0079225_10000259_pt1 | contig 28402 bp, 22 predicted proteins | sample Poulit2012_FD_76344 | JGI IMG/M metagenome (GOLD analysis project Ga0079225, IMG submission 76344) | Agricultural soil microbial communities from Georgia to study Nitrogen management - Poultry litter 2012 | ecosystem: Environmental > Terrestrial > Soil > Agricultural land | place: USA: Georgia... | reverse complement strand
GCTCATCCTCGCCTTGCTCGAGGGCGGCACGCGGTGGGGGTGGACCGCCCCCGTGACGCTCGTCCTCGTCGCTATCGGGCTGGCTCTGCTGGTCGCTTTCGGATTCGTCGAGCGACGAGCCCGCGAACCCGTCATTCCGCCGTGGGTGCTCGCTCGCCGGGTCCTGGTCGGAGGCAACCTGGCGTCCTTCCTCGTGGGTGCCCTCCTGATCGGCCTGACGTCGTACGTGCCGACGTACGCGCAGGGCGTGCTGGGTACGAGCGCGCTCGTTGCGGGGCTCGCGGTCGGGGCGATGTCGATGGGCTGGCCGTTGTCATCGGCGTTCGCGGGGCGTGTGTACATGCGGATCGACTTCCGAGACACGTCGTTGATCGGGTGCGTCGCCGTGCTGACGGGCGCGTTCCTGACGTTGTCGCTCGACGGCGGCAGCTCGATCTGGATGGTCGCCGCGTTCTGCTTCGTGATCGGTGCGGGCTTCGGCTTCACCGCCAGCCCGACGCTGGTCGCGGTCCAGTCGGTCGTCGGCTGGGGCCAGCGCGGGGTTGTGACCGGTACGAACGTCTTCGCCCGCTCGATCGGCAGCGCCGTCGGGGTCGCCGCCTTCGGCGCGATCGCGAACTCCACGATCGGGCATCAACTCGACACGGCACCGAAGTCGGTCGCCGGCGGGCTCCCGGATTCACCGGACGGCGTCCTCAACGGGCTGTCCGCCGACGCGGGCGAGGCAGTCGAGGCATACGCCCGTGATGCGCTCGAGCTCGCCTCGCATCACGTCTTCTTCGGAGTTCTCGGCATCGCCGTGCTACTGATCGTGAGCGTTGCGTTGATCCCGCGTCGGGTCCAGACGCGCTGACCGTACCGAACCGGCTCCGGCGGGTCAGGAAGTCCGACGAGATCAACCGTGCCACGAGCGCCAGAGCGCCGCGTACGACCCGTCGTGGTCGACCAGCTCGTCATGGCTGCCGATCTCGCTGATCACGCCGTCCTCGACGACGGCGACCCGGTCGGCGTCGTGCGCGGTGTAGAGCCGGTGCGCGATCGCGATCACCGTGCGCCCGTGCAGCACCGCGGCGAGTGAGCGCTCGAGGTGGCGAGCGGAGCGCGGGTCGATCAGCGACGTCGCCTCGTCGAGGACGAGTGTGTGGGGGTCGGCGAGCACGAGTCGTGCCAATGCGAGCTGCTGCGCTTGCGCATCGGTCAGGACGTACCCGCCCGAGCCGACGAGCGTGTCGAGTCCGTCGGGAAGCGCGTCTGCCCACTCGAGGGCGTCGACCGCGGCCAGGGCGGACCGCAGGTTGGCATCGCCTGCGGCGCCAGCATCGTCGAGGACGAGGGCGAGGTTCTCGCGTACCGTGCCGGCGAACACGTGATGCTCCTGCGTGACAAGTGCGACCTTCCCGCGGAGCTCGTCCAGCGGCAGGTCGGTGAGCCCGACATCGCCGACGCTCACCCGCCCCGCTGACGGCGGGTGGATGCCCGCGAGCAACCGGCCGAGCGTCGATTTGCCCGCGCCGGACGGCCCGACCATCGCGAGGCGTTCACCCTGGCCGAGCGACAAGTCGACGCCGTGGAGGACCTCCCGCCCCTCGATGTAGGAGAAGCGGACATCGTCGACGTCGAGGCGGTCGCTGGTCGGCAAGGCACCGGTCGGTGTCCGGTCGTCGGGGACGAGCGTCACGCCGAGCAGTCGTGCCAAGGACGCCGCGCCGACCTGGAGCTCGTCCATCCAGCCGAGCAGCCGGTCGACCGGGTCGATCAGGAACTGCACGTACAACGTCGCGGCCGTCACGTCACCGAGCGATGCGTACCCCTGGCTGTGCAGCCAGCCGCCGATGACCAGCGTCGACACCGTCGGGATCAGGTAGCCCATCTCGGCCGCGGGAAAGAACACGGTACGAAGCCACAGCGTGTACCGCTCGGCCGCGTACGACTCGGCGATGTCGGCGTCGATCTGCTCGCGGCGCTGCGCCTGGGTGCCCAGGGCCTCGACGGTGCGCGCACCGTCGACGGTCTCGGCGAGCGTCGCGTTGATCGAAGCGTACGACGCGTTCTCGCGCAGATAGCCGTCCTTGGCGCGCCGGAGGTACCAGCGGGTGCCGACCCACAGGATCGGGACGCCGAGCAGACACGGGATCGCGACCCACCACCCGACCAGCAGCGACGCGCCGATCGTGAAGACGACCGTGACGAACGCGATGATCGTCTCGGGGACGGCGAAACGCACCGACCAGCTCAGGCTCTCGACATCGCGCGAGGTACGCGTGAGCAGGTCGCCCGTACCCGCGCGCTCGACGGTTCCGAGGGGGAGCCCGAGGGAGTTCTTGACGAAGTCTTCGCGCAGCCGTGCGAGGAGGTTCTCGCCGAATTTGGTCGACGCGAACCGCGCGTACCTCGTCAACACGGTCTGTACCGCGAGGGCACCCGCGATGACGAGGGCGATCGTGTCGATGTGGCCGACGGTCGTACCGCGCTTGACGTCTTCGACGAGGTCGCCGATCAGCCGCGGGACGACCAGACCGACGATCGCTGCGGACGCATGCAGCGCGATCACGGCCGCGAGCTCGCGCGGATGATCCAGCGCCACTGTGCGGGCATACTGGCGCACCGTGCGCCGGTCGGCGACCGGCAGCATTTCGTTCATCCGTCTTCCCCTCGCGTCACGACCCGTCGGTACGCCGGTGACGAGTCGAGTAGTTCACGGTGTGTCCCCGTCTCGGCGACGCGGCCGTCGGCGAGGTACGCGACCCGGTCGACCTCGTCGAGGACGAGCGGGCTCGCCGTGATCACGACGGTCGTACGTCCGGCGCGGTGTTTGCGCAGACGCTTCGCGATCCGTGCCTCGGTGTGGGCGTCGACGGCCGACGTCGGCTCGACGAGTACCAACACGCCGGGATCGGCGAGGAGCGCGCGGGTGAGGACCATCCGCTGTCGTTGACCGCCGGAGAAGGATCGACCGCGTTCGTCGATCACGGCGTCGAGTCCGTCGGGCAGCGCTTCGAGCACGTCTTCTGCCGACGCCGCATGGATGGAAGCCATGATCTCGGTGTCGTCGCGAAGCCCCTTCACGTCGAGTTCGTCGCGCAGCCGGCCGCTGAACAGTGTCGTCGACGCGTGGTTGACCATGATCCGCTCGCGTACGGTGTCGCGGCGCAGGTCGGCCACGCGAACGCCGTCGAGTGTCGTGTCGCTGGCGTAGTAGTGGCCGAGCCGGTCGGCGAGGGCGGCCGAGACGGCCGGATCGGCCGCGACGATCGCGATGATCTCTCCCTCGTTCGCGGTGAAGCCGGACTGCGGGTCGTGCAACGCGTTGCCGGGTGGCTCGTCGGCGGGTACGTCGGGATCGGCGAGTTCGGGCGTGAGCGAGAGGATGCGGACGACACGTCCCGCAGCGACGTGCGCGCGGATCATCTTGTTCGCGAACTCGGTGGCCGTACGCAGCGGGATCATCAGGAACGTCGCGTACCCGTAGAACGCGACCAACTCGCCGACGGAGATCGTGCCCTCGATCGCGAACCGTGCGCCCAGCCAGACAACGAAAACCACGAAGATGCCCGGGAGCAGGATCTGCAGGGCATCGAGCACGGACTGCAATCGCCCGACATGGACGCCGGCGTCGCGTACCCGCTGCGATTCGGTGACGTAGCGGCGATGGAAGACCTCTTCACCGCCGATGCCACGCAGAACCCGCAACCCGCCGACGATGTCGGCGCCGCGGTTGTTCAGGTCGCCTTGCAGCTCGCGGGCGTACAGGTTGCGGCGCTGGAGCGGAGTGAGGAGGGGGCCGAGTGCGAGCAGCAGCAGGGGCACGCCGATCAGGACGACGAGACCGAGCGTCACCGAACTCGTGAGCAGGAGCGCCGCCACGACGAAGAACGCGACGACCGAACCCGACGCACGGCCGAGCACGTCGCAGGAGTTACCGATGTTGGCGATGTCGTTGGCGCCGACGCTGACGACCTCGCCGGTGGTGACCCGTTTGCGCAGCGTCGCGCCCAGCTCGGTCGTCTTGTTGCTGGTGAGCTGGACCGTGCGGTACGCGGCGTCCAGCCACATCTGGACCGAGTTGCGGTGCCGGAAGATGCCGGCCGCGGACTGGATGATCCCGACGGCGAGCAGGGCACCGGCCCAGTACGCGAGCGCGGTCGTGTCGTCGTCGGCGACGCCGACGTCGATCGCGCGCCCGATGAGCGCCGGTACGAGTGCCTGCGCCACCATCCACAAGATGCCGGTCGCGACCGCTGCCACCAACGTCTTGCCCTGGCTACGGATGATCCACAGTAGATAACGCCCCGACGACCGAAGGTCGGGTGTTCCGGGGTCGGCGAGGGGCAGCGTCTTCATGGCCGGTCCAGCCTACGGAGCGGCCGTCCGCCATGGCGACTGGTTTTCCGGGTGCGGTCGGGTCAGAGTTCGTTGCGTCGTCGTTGATGTGACGCGTCACATCAACGACGACGCAACGAACTCTTCGTGACCCGCGCCCCGGCGACACCGGAGCGTACGCCGCACCTGATTGACTGGACGTGATGTCCGAGACTCAGCGCGACATGCCCGCCGTCATCGCCCACCGAGGCGCGAGCGGTGTACTTCCCGAGAACACCCTCGCGGCGTTCGAGCTGGCGATCCATCTCGGAGCCGAGTGGATCGAGACCGACCTCGTGAGCACCGCCGACGGGGTCCTCATCATCCGCCACGAGAACGAGCTGTCGGTGACGACCGACATCGCCAGTCGGCCGGAGTTCGCGAGCCGGCGTACGTCGCGGATCATCGACGGCGAGCACAAACGTGGCTGGTTCACCGAGGACTTCACCCTCGACGAGCTGCGCATGCTCGGCGCCGCCGAGCCGCTGCCGCGCATCCGACCCTTGAGCGCCGAGCACGACGGCATCTACGGCATACCGACGCTCGATGAAGTGCTGACGCTGACCGAGCGCGTCAATGCGCGACGGGAGGTGCCGGTCGGACTCTACCTGGAGCTGAAGCATCCATCGCACTTCGCGAGCCGTGGCCACGAACTGACCCGTCCGCTGCTCGCCGAGCTCGACCGACACGACCTGCTCGGCGCGGACGCCCCGTTGCTGATCGAGGCGAGTGAGATCGCGGTCCTGCGCGATCTGTCGAGTCGTGTCGCTACGCCCCTCACACAGCTCGTCGAGGCCGCCGGGGCGCCGTTCGACCCTGCCGGGTCGAGCGATTCGCCGGCGTACCGAGATCTCTGCACGCCGGCCGGTCTGGCGGAGGTCGCGGCGTACGCCAGTTTCGTCGGGGCGAGCAAGCGCCGGGTGCTCCCGCGGGATGCGCGCGAACGCAGCAGTACGCCGACGCAACTCGTCGAGGACGCTCACGCAGCCGGGCTCGGCGTCCACGTCTGGACGATGCGTGACGAGAACGCCTATCTCCCGAAAGACATGCGCCGCGGACTGTCGAAGAAGCGCAAGGGTGACGCGGCCGCGGAGTATCGGGCGTTGTTCGACGCCGGTGTCGACGGGGTGTTCACCGACTTCGTCGACACGGCACTCGCGGCGCGTACCGAATGGGCGGCACAGACGTCTACTCGGAGGGGATGAGGAGCCAGGCGATGAGGTACACCAGGATCATCGAGCCGAGACCGAAGACGGTGGCGATCACCGTGATGATACGCACCAGGTTGGCGTCGACGTTGACGTAGTTCGCGACGGCTCCGCACACACCGCCGATCCAGCGGTCGTCGGTGCGGACGAGGCGTTTGCGGGGGCGGTCGAGGTCACTCATGATGTGCCCTTTCTGCGATGGGAAGTGATGGCGGACAGGACGATTCCGACGACGCCGGCGACGATCAGGGTCACCGGAACCGCGATCAGGAGATCGCTGCGTCCGGCGCCGCCCTGGTCCCAGGCGATCCAAAGCCCGGCGCCGACCAACAGCGCGACGCCGAGGATCAGCGAGAACGGGTCAACGGGATGCTTCTTCATGGGCGCCTCACCTTGATCTGTCCTGCTGTCTGGCTGATGTCGAGTTTCAGCTCGGGACCGGTGGCCGACGGGTCCAGATAGTGCAGCGTTGCCGGTGATCCGTCCGCGCTGCGGGCGAAGATGTGGAGCTGGCCCGCGTCGGTTTCGGCTTCGACCTCGACGTCGAGGTCGTCGGGAACGATGATCTCGATGTTGCCGATGCCCTGCTCGACGTCGATCGTGTGCCCGTCGAGCTTGGGCAGGTCGGTCACGCCGGACAGGTCGAGTACGAAGTTGCCGACTCCTTGGGTGTACTCGTCGTCGAGTTCCGCAGCGTACGCGGCGTGGTGCTTCTCGTCGCCGAAGGTGTACGAGGGGAGTAGCGGCGTCGTGAGCAGCAGAAGTGCAAGTGGGACACCCAGCCATGCGAGGGGGCGGCCATTACCGAAGTACGCCCCGGTGAGCATGCCCGCAGCGACCACGAACAGCGCAGCCAGCGGGAAGTACGGCCAGTCGATGGTCTCGAACTGGGCAGAGTAGATCCACATCGCGCCGAGCACGACTGCCGCGGCGGCCACTGTGACCCCGAACAACGTCCCGCGGTCGTGGCGTGGGTCGTCGGTCGATAGCCCGGCCTCGGGCGCGGGCCCCGACCCGTCGGGCGCTTCGAGCGTGTCCGCGCCAGCGCCTGCCTGCGACACGGTCGCCGTACCGTGAGCGGTTGCTGCACGTTGTGCCTGGCGGCGGTTGTACGGGCGGATGGCGAAGACGTAGAACACGACGAGCACCACGATTGCGATCGGTAGTCCCGCGGCGCCGAAAGCGTACCCCGAGCCGATCGCCGACACCGCGGCGATCGCGGCGGCGGCGAACAGGCCCACCCGTCTGATCTGTTCCACGTCGGCGCTTGCGGGGAAGTGGCGGTCGACTATGCCGTACTCTTCGCCCTCATCGGGGATCAGCAGCCAGCCCGCGATGTAGACGATCACGCCCGCGAGCCCGGCGAACGACAGACAGGCGATCACCACGCGTACGACCACCGGGTCGATGTCCAGGTGGCGTGCGATCGCGGCGCACACACCGGCGACCATGCGATCGTCGGACGGACGCCGCATGTCGTCGATCGTGCGAATACGGCCGGGGTCGAATCCGTCCGTATCGGCTGGTGTCTGCTCGGTCATGGAACCATCGTGTGCCCTGGAGACCGCTATTGCCATCTGGGTCGACCCTGAATCGTCGCCAGCGCACGGCGCCGGGGTCAGGGTCGGGACCGGGTACCTCCTGGTAGCACGCACGCACGCGCACGTGTGACGATCTCTGCAATGACACCGACCTCGGAGCTCGTCGACGGGTACGCGTACCGCCGCGCGTACCGGCCCGCGCATGGGCGGATGGTCGGCGGCGTCGCCCAGGGCCTGGCCACGCATTTCGGCGTCGGTGCGCTGTGGATCCGTGTCGCCTTCGTGGTCGGCACCTGGGTCAACGCGCTCGTCGCGATCGCGATCTACGCATTGCTTTGGCGTCTCCTGCCGATCGACGAGCACACCGACGGGGACGAGCCCGCGGGAATCGCCGCGGCCACGCGTACGGGCCTGCGTACGTCGGGGGCGCGGTCGTCGTCGTTGCTCTCCGACCCGTTGCAGACGGTGGCGCTTCTCACGCTCGGTGTCGGCGTGCTGATTCTCAGCCCGACCGCCGGATGGGGGCTCGGGTCGGGCCTGATCGTGCCCGTCCTCGTCGGTGTCGCGGGGCTGGTGATCGCGTGGCGCCAGGCCGACGAGACGACGCGCGGCAACTGGGTCGCGCAGCCGAGCGGCTGGGCGGTGATGGCGCGGCTCGCGGCCGGGATCGCGTTGGTGACGATCGCCGTGGTCTTCGCGGTCGCCCAGAGCAGTGGGATGGACGACCTGCTCGACGTGTCCGCGATGCTGGTGATGGCCGCGCTCGGCCTCGCGCTGCTCACCGGCCCGTGGATCTATCGCTTGACGAGTGAGCTCGGCGCCGAGCGTACGGAGCGTATTCGGACGCAGGAGCGCGCCGACGTAGCCGCGCACTTGCACGACTCCGTGCTGCAGACCCTCGCGATCCTGCAGAAGAACGCGCACGACCCCCGTATCGTTTCGACGCTCGCACGTCGTCAGGAGCGTGAGCTGCGGGACTGGCTCTACGGCTCGCCGACGCCGACGGAGTCGACGTTGCGCTCCGCTCTCGATGCCGCGGCACGGCAGGTCGAGGACGACCACGGTGTGCCCGTCGAGGTCGTCGCGGTCGGTGATGTCGCGCTCAACTCCGACGGTGATGCGATGGTGCGTGCCGGCCGAGAGGCGATCGTGAACGCGGCGAAGCATTCCGGAGCGAACTCGATCGACGTCTACGCAGAGGTCGGCTCGGACGAGGTCGATGTGTTCGTACGTGACCGCGGTACGGGTTTCGACCCGGATACCGTTGGTGACTCGACCGGCGGCACCAGGATGGGAATCAGGGAGTCGATCTTCGCGCGTATGGAACGGCACGGCGGGTCCGCCAGGATCCGCAGCGCGCCCGGCGACGGGACAGAGGTCAGGTTGTCGATGCCCAAGCATCGGCTCGACGAAGGAGAGCAACAGTGACGACGTCCGGATTGAGGGTCGTGATCGTCGACGACCATGCGTTGTTCCGTACGGGTGTGCGCGCCGAGATCGAAAGCGCGGTCGACATCGTCGGCGAGGCGGAGGACGTCGATACCGCCGTGGCGGCCATTCTGGAGCATCGGCCCGATGTCGTGCTCCTCGATGTCCATCTGCCGGGTGGCGGTGGGACACAGGTGATCGCGCAGGTACACCGCTCGGCGCCGGAGATGCGTTTTCTCGCGCTTTCGGTCAGCGATGCAGCCGAAGACGTCATCGGCGTCATCCGCGCCGGCGCGCGCGGGTACGTGACGAAGAGCATCGCGGGTTCGGAGCTGATCGAGGCGATCGGACGCGTAGCCGAGGGCGACGCTGTCTTCTCGCCGCGGCTGGCGGGATTCGTGCTCGATGCGTTCGCGGGAACGATCGAGGTCGCCCAGGTCGACGAGGACCTCGACCGGCTGACCGAACGCGAGCGCGAGGTGATGCGGCTGATCGCGCGCGGGTACGCGTACAAGGAGGTCGCCAAAGAGCTGTTCATCTCGATCAAGACCGTCGAGACCCATGTCTCGAGCGTGCTCCGCAAGTTGCAGCTGTCGTCGCGCCACGAGCTCACCCGTTGGGCCAGCGACCGTCGCCTGATCTGAGGCGCCGCCCGCCCGCGCGTGCAGCCGGTTCGCAGGCACCGCTCCGTCGCCACGACGATGTGCGGCCCGGCGGCGGATCCGTGAGGATGGGGCCATGGGTACGAATGACGCAGGGATGGGACCCGAGCACCCGCAAGTCGTGGTGCTGTTCGGAGCGACCGGCGATCTCGCGCAGCGTAAGTTGCTGCCCGGGTTGTTCAAGCTCGACAGATCCGGACTGATCCCCGGGCTGGAGGTCGTCGCCTCCTCGCTGGAGGACCACGACGACGACTCGTTTCGTACGTTCGCGCGCACGGCCTGTGAGAAGTTCGGTGGCATCGACATCGACGAGGACGAGTGGAGCGCCTTCGCGGGTCGGCTGCGCTACGTGTCGCAGAGCGCGGGAGCGCATTATCTCGCTCTTGCTGTGTCCGCTGCCGAGTCCGAACTCGGCGGTGAGCCCAACCGACTGCATTACCTGAGCGTTCCGCCGGGCGCAGCTTTGGCGGTCGTCGGCACACTCGCCGAAGCCGGCCTCGTACGCCGCTCGCGCATCGTCATGGAGAAACCCTTCGGCACCGACCTGCGCAGCGCACTCGCGTTGAACGCGACGTTGCACAAGACCTTCGATGAGCGCCAGATCTTTCGTATCGACCACTTCCTGGGCAAGGAGCCCGCTCAGAACATCCTGGCGTTCCGGTTCGCCAACGGACTGTTCGAGCCGATCTGGAACCGCAACTTCATCGACCACGTGCAGATCGACGTACCCGAGACGCTCGGTATCGGCAGCCGTATCGGCTTCTACGAGGCGACCGGAGCGTACCGCGACATGGTCGTCACCCACCTGTTCCAGATTCTGGCGTTCATGGCGATGGAGCCGCCGACGGCGCTCGAACCCGACTCGATCAGCTACGAGAAGTACAAGGTGTTCCGGTCGATGACACCACTCGACCCGTCACAGGTCGTACGCGGTCAGTACGCCGGATATCGCGACGAGGAGGGTGTCGAGTCCGATTCCGATACGGAGACGTTCATCGCGCTCAGGGCCGAGATCGACAACTGGCGCTGGGCGGGTGTGCCATTCTTCCTACGCACCGGCAAGCGGCTCGCCGAAGGGCAGCGGATCATCTCGATCGCGTTCAAGGAGCCGCCGAAGAGCATGTTCCCCGCGGGTTCTGGCGTCGGCGCGCAGGGGCCGGACCACCTGACGTTCGACCTCGCGGACGCATCCAAGATGTCGTTGTCGTTCTACGGCAAACGACCCGGCCCAGGCATGAAGCTGGACAAGCTGAGCCTGCAGTTCGCGATGCAGGACACCCGGCATGCGGGTTACGTGCTCGAAGCGTACGAGCGGCTCATTCTCGACGCGATGCGCGGCGATCGCACGTTGTTCACCGCGGCCGAGGGCATCGAGCGGCTGTGGGAGATCTCCCAGCCACTACTCGACAACCCGCCGCCCGTACGGTCGTATCCGCCCGAGTCGTGGGGGCCGAACGCGATCCACCAGCTGATCGCGCCACACGCGTGGCGGTTGCCGTTCGAGCGGACGTGGCGCGAGCCGGGCTCCTGACCGAGCTCTTCACGACCCGCGCCCCGAGGGAGCCGCGGCGTCACTGTCGGCCGCAGAACGTAGGCTGAGAGACGATATGACTCTTCCGTTCCCGGTGCCTTCACAGTCCTCACCCGCAGTCGACCGGTCCACCTCGCCGCCCGCATCCGATGCCGGCGAGCGACCGCCCGAGCGCCGCGGCCCGAGCGCCGACGAGCTGCTCGAAGGGCTCAACGAGTCCCAGCGAAAGGCCGTCGTACACGAAGGCGGCCCGCTGCTCGTGGTCGCCGGCGCCGGTTCCGGCAAGACCCGCGTCCTCACGCGGCGGATCGCGTGGATGATCGGGCAGCGCAACGCACACCCGGGGTCGATCCTCGCGATCACCTTCACGAACAAGGCGGCCGCGGAGATGCGCGAGCGGGTGGCCTCGCTCGTGGGCGGACGCGCGAAGATGATGTGGGTCTCCACGTTCCACTCGGCATGCGTACGCATCCTGCGCAAGGACGCCAAGAAGTTCGGGTTCACCTCGTCGTTCTCGATCTATGACGCCGCCGACTCGCGCCGGTTGATGACGCTGGTGTGCCGCGACATGGAGCTCGACCCGAAGAAGCACAACCCGCGGGCGATCCTGAACTGGATGTCCAACGCCAAGAACGAGCTGCTCGACCACGAGGCCGCAGCGGCGCGGGCGAGCAACGACACCGAGCGGCTCTACGCCGAGGTCTACGCCGCGTACCAGCGACGGCTGACCGACGCCAACGCGATGGACTTCGACGACCTGATCATGAACACCGTCCACCTGTTCCAGGCGTTCCCCGACGTACGCGAGCAGTATCGCCGGCGGTTCACACACGTACTCGTCGACGAGTACCAAGACACCAACCACGCGCAGTACGCCCTCGTACGCGAGCTGTGCGACGATCCGGAGTCCGATCTGCTCGTCGTGGGAGACTCCGACCAGTCGATCTACGCCTTCCGGGGCGCCAGTATCCGTAACATCTTGGAGTTCGAGGCCGACTTCCCGACGGCGACGACGATCCTGCTCGAGCAGAACTACCGATCCACCCAGACCATCCTCGACGCCGCCAATGCCGTCATCTCGCGCAATGAGTCGCGCAAGCCGAAAAACCTCTGGTCCGAGGAGGGATCCGGGGAGCACATCACCGGCTATGTCGCCGACGACGAACATTCCGAGGCGCAGTTCGTCGCCGACGAGGTCGACCGGCTCACCGACGAAGGGCTGGCCAAGCCCGGTGATGTCGCGGTCTTCTACCGTACGAACGCACAGAGCCGTGTCTTCGAGGAAGTGTTCATCCGTACCGGTATGCCGTACAAGGTCGTCGGCGGCGTGCGGTTCTACGAGCGTAAGGAGATCAAGGACGCGCTCGCGTACCTCCGCGTGCTGGTGAATCCGTCCGACGCGGTCTCGCTGCGGCGGATCCTCAATGTGCCCAAGCGCGGCATCGGCGATCGCGCCGAGGCGTGTATCGGCGCTTTCGCCGACCGTGAGCGGATCACGTTCTGGGAGGCGCTACAGCGCGCGGAGGAAGCGCCCGGACTCGCAACTCGCTCGCTGAACTCGATCGCGAAGTTCACCGAGGTCATCCGAGAGCTCCAGGTGATGGCGGAGTCGGGCGAGGCCGCCGACGCCGTGTTGGAAGCCGCGCTGTCGCGCAGCGGCTACCTCGCCGACATCGAAGACAGTACGGACCCGCAGGACGAGACCCGCGTCGAGAACCTCGCCGAGTTGGTCGCCGTCGCCCGTGAGTTCGTCGACGACGCGGCGCTCGTCGAGGGTGAGTCGGCCGGTGAGGGTGAGCCGGTCGGTGAGGGTGCGGAGGACGAACCGTTCGCTCCCGGCTCGCTCGACGCATTCCTCGAACGGGTGGCACTGGTCGCCGACGCGGACTCCATCCCCGACTCGCCCGACGGTGACGACACCGGCGTGGTGACGCTCATGACGCTGCACACGGCGAAGGGCCTGGAGTTCCCCGTCGTCTTCGTGACCGGCCTGGAGGATGCCGTCTTCCCCCACCAGCGGTCGATCGGCGAGCCGAAGGAGCTCGAGGAGGAGCGGCGCCTCGCGTACGTCGGTCTCACCAGAGCGGAGAGGCGGCTCTACGTCAGCCGGGCGATCGTACGGTCGGCGTGGGGAGCGCCGGCGCACAATCCGCCGTCGCGGTTCATCGCGGAGCTTCCCACCGACCTCGTCGACTGGCGGCGCACCGAGACCGACGCGGCGAGCTGGGGCGGCGGCGAGGCGACCACGCGGCAGGCCGGTCCGATGCGGAGCGCCTCATTGGCGTCGTCGAGTCGCAAGCAGCGGCCTGTCGCCAGCTTGTCACCGGGTGACCGGGTCACGCACGACACGTTCGGCATGGGCACCGTCGTCGCGATGGAGGGCGCCGGTGACAAGCAGGTCGCCTCCATCGACTTCGGGTCCGAGGGCGTGAAGCGACTGCTCATGCGGTACGCGCCGGTCGAGAAGCTCTGACCGCGCCGGGCTGCCGGGCGAGCGATACGAAGGCGGCGGGCGTCGAATGAAGCTATCGCACATAGCTTCAATAGGTTCGTAGCGATGTGTGATCGATATCAGACTGCAGGCACGCGAACCTGCCGGTGCGCCGGAATGAAGCTATGACGCATGGCTTCATTAGGTTTGTAGCGGTGTGTGATAGATACAAAACCACACCGCCGACGCGAGGTGTCAGGGTGTGACGCCGTGCTCCTGCAGCGCGCTGTACGGGTCGATGGGATCCCCACCACCGGGACGTACCTCCAGGTGCAGGTGGGGTCCGGTGACGTTGCCGGTGGCTCCGACGGTGCCGATCTGGTCGCCCGGCGCAACCTCCTGCCCGCTGCTGACGTCGATCGTCGTCTGGTGGCAGTACCAGATCTCCGTGCCGTCGTCGGTGGTCAGAACGGTCTTGTTGCCGTACGCCCCGTCGTAGCCCGCCGATGTGATGGTGCCCGACGTGGCCGCGACCAGTGGCGTACCCGATGCGGCCGCGAAGTCGAGACCGGTGTGGTAGGTCTCCCAGTACGAACTGGTCTCGCCGAACCGCGCCGTCAGCGTGTAGCCGGCGACCGGAAGCACCCATTGTCCGTCGCTCGCCTCGCCGTCGGGTGCCTCTGCCCCCGCGGCGAGCCCGCCGCCGTCGGATTTCTCGGCCTTCTCTCGCGCTTCGCGGGCCTCGCGGCGCTCACGTTCCTTCTTCTGCTTGAGTAGCTTGGCGGCGTGGTCCTCCGACTTCGCCGCGAGCTGTCGTAGCGCCTGCTGACGCTGCTTCGCCTGCGTCTCTGCCTGCTTTTCCAAGGTCTCCCGGCTGATGCTGCGGCTGACCTCGGGCGAGTTGAGCCGCGGGTGGCGCGGACCCGACATCATGGTGGGTTCGGGTAGCGCGGGCGGCTCGGTGGTGACGGCGTCTTCGACCGATGCCGGTGCGGTGTGCACGACGCCGACGCCGGTGATCACGAGCGCTGCGACACCGAGCGTCGCGGATACGGGGAGCCGTTGGACGAGCTTGCGACTGGACTTCGGGGCGCGGTGAGAACCGGCGCCCGTGTGCGACTCGTCCGGGTTCACCGGATCGCCGTCGCTGCCCTCGGGGGTTTCCCCTGGACCAGGCGATGGAGCTGGCGACACAGATCGAACCTTGGTGTAGCGGACACGGAGTTGTCGACGCTACCAGCGCGCTACGAAAATCAAGAATCGACGACGTACGTGTGGGATGCGTCACGGCGTGACGCCGTGTTCCTCCAGGACGTCGGCGGGGTCGATTCCGTCGTCGTCTCCGTCGGGATGGACCTCGAGATGCAGATGCGGTCCGCTGACGTTACCGGTCTGGCCGACCGTCCCGATGTGCTCGCCCGGGTCGACCTCGTCTCCGACGGAGACATCGATCGTCGTCTGGTGGCAGTACCAGATCTCGGTGCCGTCGTCGGTGGTGAGCGTCGTCCAGTTTCCGTACGCGCCGTCGTACTCTGTGATATCGGTGATCGTGCCGTGGGCAACGGCGACGAGCGGCGTGCCGACGGGTGCGGCGAAGTCGAGACCGGTGTGATAGCCCGTCGACCACATCGACCCTGCCTGGCCGAACGTCGCCGTGATCCGGTAGCCGGCCAGCGGAAGTACCCACTGGGTCTGCTGGAGGTCCTTCGCATGCTTGTCTGTCTTGGCGGCGAGCTGTCTGAGCGCCTGGCGTCGCTGCTTGGCCTGCGTCTCGGCTTGCCGTTCGAGCACCTCGCGGTCGATGTCGCGGCTCGGGTCGAACCCGTCGACGCGTGCGCCGGTGTCGAGTCCCGCGGCGTTGAGGTCGCCCGACAGCGCCGGGTACGTGCCTCCGTCGCCGTCACCGCCGGTGGCCGGGCCGACGACGATCGCCCCGACGCCGGCGACGATCAGAGCGGTCGCTCCCGCTGCCAGGGGTACCGACAGCGACGGGCGCGACGGCTTCCTCGCCGACTTTCGCGATCGCGGTTGCGTGGGCGCGGACTCTGGGCTCTGCCGGTACGCACGCTTACCGCCCTTCGGCTTGGCTGCCCGATGACCCGTCGAGGTGGCGCGAGATGGCTCCGCCCTGCGCTTGGGTGCGCGGCGCGACGGCACGAAACGTACCTCCGATTAGTGGGCAAAGACTCGCCAGAGAATAACGGAAACGTTACTGTCTGGAAACCCCGGGTACGGAGTGTTCCGTATTCAGTCGGAAACGTCCAGCACCGAGTGCGGAATCATCGACGGGCATCACGTTGCGTCATGAAGCGAATGCGCTCTGCAACAACGTCGGGGTGCGTACGCGCCACCCAGTGGCCGGCGTCGATGGAGTGCATCGTGAGGTTCTCGACGAAACGAGGAAGCCGGTGGTACAGCGCCGGGATCAGGAAGTCGTCCTGGGTCGGCACGATGACCTGGACCGGCACCGTCGTGCTCGCCGGACGCCTGTGGCGCATGCGATCGAGCGCGTTCGCGCGGTAGAGGTTCACCCCGTGTACGGCGTCGCTGGAAAACGTCGGCTCCCAGTGCGGATCATCGCCGAGGTGCTGCGAACGGCCCAAGGAGGTGCGGATCCGCTCGCCGAACCGCCGGAACACGAACTCCGGCACGTACGGCACGAGGAACGCGGCTATGTACCAGGAGCGCGCGGCCTGGCGAAGTGCGTCGCGGCCCGCTCCGGTTCGCCAGGCGGTACGCAAGAAGTCGCCGTAATGGTCCAGCGACGGACCGCTGATCGACGTGAACGAGGCGATCCGTCCACGCAACCGGTCGTCGGTCGACTCCGAGGTCACGGCGTCCCACAGCTGCACCGAGCCCCAGTCGTGCCCGAGCAGATGGACCGGTCCGTCGGGCGCCACCGAGTCGAGCACCGCTACCAGGTCGTCGACCAGCCGACTCGTCCGGTACGCGTGGCGACCACGCGGTGCCGTCGACCCGCCCGCCCCGCGTACGTCGTAGGTGATGACGAAATGATCGGCACACAACCGCTCGGCGAGGGGATCCCACATCTGTTGTGTGTCGGGAAACCCGTGCACCATGACGACTGTCGGACGAGCGGGATCACCGCCCGTACGAACCGCGAGTTCGACCTCGCCCGAGCTGACCGTCTGTTCCGCCATCTCTCTCCCTACGACGTGGTGGCGACTACCCGACTGTCGCCGGTTGACGCGACAGGACTAAAGTCCACAACGCCTACGGAGCATATTCCCCGGGTCGCGTGGTCGCGGATCAACTCTCCCGAGCATCCGGTCAGTCGGCAGCTTAAGGACGGACAGCACAGTGGATTTGATGGAGTACCAGGCGAAGGAGCTCTTCGCCAAGCACGGAGTGCCAGTGACGCTCGGCGTAGTCGCCGAGAACCCCGACGACGCCAGAGCCGCGGCCGAGGAGCTCGGCGGGACCGTCGTCGTCAAGGCCCAGGTCAAGGCCGGCGGGCGCGGTAAGGCCGGCGGTGTGAAGCTGGCGAAGAGCCCCGACGAGGCGCGCGAACATGCCGAGGCGATCCTGGGCATGCAGATCAAGGGGCTCACCGTCAATCGGGTGCTCGTCGCTCCGGCCGCCGAGATCGCCGAGGAGTACTACTTCTCCTTTCTCCTCGACCGGGCCAACCGCTCGTACCTGTGCATCGCGAGCGTCGAGGGCGGTGTGGAGATCGAGGAGGTCGCCAAGACCAACCCCGACGCCGTCAAGAAGATCTCGATCGACCCGGGCAACGGTGTCGACGAGTCGAAGGCCCGTGAGATCGTCGCCGAGGCCGGGTTCCCCTCCGAGCTGACCGACCAGGCGGTGAACATGGTGCAGAAACTGTGGACCGTGTTCGTCGAGGAGGACGCCACCCTCGTCGAGGTCAACCCGTTGGCCCGGGTCGGGGGCGACACGCTGGAGGCGCTCGACGGCAAGGTGTCGCTCGACGAGAACGCAGACTTCCGGCACGACGCGCATGCGGCGTTCGAGGACAAGGCCGCCACCGATCCGCTCGAGGCCAAGGCGAAGGCCAAGGGGCTCAACTACGTGAAGCTCGACGGAGAGGTCGGCATCATCGGCAACGGTGCCGGACTCGTCATGTCGACGCTCGACGTGGTCGCGTACGCCGGCGAGAAGCACGGGGGCGTCAAGCCGTCGAACTTCCTCGACATCGGTGGTGGAGCCTCGGCCGAAGTGATGGCAAACGGGCTCGACGTCATCCTCGGCGACGATCAGGTCAAGTCCGTGTTCGTCAATGTGTTCGGCGGCATCACCGCATGCGACGCGGTCGCCAACGGCATCGTCGGTGCGCTCGACCTGCTCGGCGACGAGGCGACCAAGCCGCTGGTCGTACGCCTCGACGGCAACAACGTCGAAGAGGGGCGCCGCATCCTGAGCGAACGCAACCATTCGCTCGTCACGATGGTCGACACGATGGACGGCGCCGCGGATCGCGCGGCCGAGCTGGCGAGCCGCTGAGGAGGCACCGATGTCAATCTTTCTGAACAAAGACTCCAAGGTCATCGTCCAGGGCATCACCGGGAGCGAGGGTTCGAAGCACACCGCCCGGATGCTTGCCGCGGGCACGCAGGTCGTCGGCGGGGTCAACGCGCGCAAGGCCGGGACGACCGTGCAGCACGGCGACGTCGAGCTCCCGGTATTCGGGACCGTCAAGGAGGCGATGGACAAGACCGGGGCCGACGCGTCCGTGGTCTTCGTGCCGCCGGCATTCTGTAAGGACGCCGTGATCGAGGCGATCGACGCGGAGATGCCGTTGCTCGTCGTCATCACCGAGGGCATCCCCGTCCAGGACTCCGCCGAGTTCTGGGCGTACGCGAACCAGCCCGGCCACAAGACGCGGATCGTCGGACCGAACTGCCCGGGTGTCATCACGCCGGGCGAGGCGCTCGCGGGCATCACGCCGGCGACGATCACGGGCTCCGGTCCCATCGGACTGGTCTCGAAGTCCGGGACGCTGACGTACCAGATGATGTACGAGCTGCGTGACTTCGGCTTCTCGACCGCCATCGGAATCGGCGGCGATCCGATCATCGGTACCACCCACATCGACGCCCTCGAGGCGTTCGAGGCCGATCCCGACACCAAGGGGATCGTCATGATCGGCGAGATCGGCGGCGACGCAGAGGAGCGCGCGGCCGACTTCATCAAGGACAACGTCAGCAAGCCGGTCGTCGGGTACGTCGCGGGCTTCACTGCGCCCGAGGGCAAGACGATGGGCCACGCGGGTGCGATCGTGTCCGGCTCGTCGGGTACCGCTGCGGCGAAGAAGGACGCCCTCGAGGCCGCCGGGGTCAAGGTCGGCAAGACGCCGTCCGAGACAGCCGACCTCATGCGGGAGATCCTGAAGTCCCTCTGAACGCTGACGAGAGGATCCCCGCCCCTCGACGAGAGAATCCCTGCCCCTCGGGGCGGCGGAAATCCTCTCCTCGAGGGGCGGGGATCCTCTCGTCAGCGTGGGGGTGTAGCCAGCCCTACCTCAGATCGGTGCTCTAGCGGATGTTGATCGCCGCGCGGCGGAAATAGCGTCAGTTCTGGTCGTGCGGGCCGGTTCCGTACGGGGGACGGAACCGGGCTCACGGTCACCTTCTGACCCTTCCGCCCATAAGGAGCACCATGTTCGCGTGGATCGGACGCCGCGTCGTCCATCATCCGTGGCTGACGATTCTGGTCTGGATCGTCGGAGCCATCACTGTGGCATCGCTCGCGCCATCGCTGGAAACCACCCAGGACCAGGCCGACTTCCTGCCATCGAAGTACGAGTCCGTCAAGGCCGCGAACATCGCGGAACAGTCGTTCCCCGGTGACAGCGATCCCGCGGCGATCTTGGTCTTCAAGCGCGACGACGGCGGCAAACTCAGCGCGGCAGACCAGAAGGCCGTCGGCTCGATCGTCGACGAGCTCGACGCCAACGACTACGGAGACGTGGAGCAGATCGTCACGGGTCCGCAGCAGGTCGCGCCGAACGGCCGCATCATGCTGGCAACCGTCGCCCCGACCAGCGACGACGACTCGGTCATCTTCGGCGAGACGCTGGCCGACTCGATACGCGATCTACGCGATGACTCCTCCGACCTGCTCACCGACTCGGACCTGCAGTTGGGCGTCACCGGCGATGCCGCGACCAATCTCGACAATATGGAGGCCACCGGCGACGTCGACCAGATCATCATGCTGGCGACCCTCGGCCTGATCGTGGTGTTGCTGTTGATGATCTTCCGCAGCCCGATCATCGCGATCCTGCCGATCGCGTCAATCATCGTTGTCATGACGGCATCGACCGGGCTCATCGGCTGGGCCAGCGATGTGTTCGCCTTACAGGTCGATACGAGCATCCAGCAGCTGCTGATCATCGTGTTGTTCGGTGTGGGAGCCGACTACTTCCTGTTTTTGATGTTCCGGTACCGCGAGCGGCTGCGCGCGGGCGTGGAGCCGAAGCAGGCGATGATCGAGGCGGTCGCCCGCGTCGGCGAGGCGATCACTTCGGCCGCTGCGGTCGTCATCATCGCCTTTCTCGCGCTCACACTCTCGACCCTCGGCCAGTTGCAGGCGTGGGGCCCGGCGCTCGCCATCGCGGTCGGCGTCACGCTCGTCGCCGGACTGACCCTGGTACCGGCCGTGGTGTCGTTGCTGGGCACGAAGGTGTTCTGGCCGTCGAAGTCTTGGCAGCGCGTCCCGAAGGAGCGGATAGCCGGCGGGCTCGGCGCCGTGGTGGCCCGTCGGCCGAAGACAACAGCCGCGTTCGCGGGACTTCTGATGGCCGGTTTGGCGATCCTGTCCTCGGGCTTCGTGGCACAGTTCGATCAGTCCGATTCGGGCCCGCAGGACACCGAATCGGCCAAGGCACTCGACGATCTCGAGTCCGGCTTCGCCGCCGGGCGTACGCGGCCGACCGACATTCTGGTCAAGTCCGACGACGGCGGATCGCTGAACCCGGGTGCGGTCGACGCACTCGGTGAGCGGATCGGTGGCGTCGACGGGGTCGGTGACGTGTCTCCGGCGGAGTTCAGCCCCGATGGCTCGGCGGCACACCTGTCCGTCGTGCTCGACGACAGTCCGGACTCCGCAGCCGCGATGGACCTCGTACGCGACGAGCTGCGCGACGTCGTGCACGACTCGGCGCCGGACGGGTCACAGACGTACGTCGGCGGACTCACCTCGGTGCTCGTCGACATCGAGGATGCGGTCAACGTCGACTATCGCGTGGTCTTCCCGGTCGCCGGCGTGTGCATCCTCGTCGTACTCGGGTTGCTGCTGCGCAGCGTCGTGGCGCCGTGGTACCTGATGGCCTCGGTGGCGCTCGGCTTCCTCGCCTCGCTCGGTGCGACGGTGCTGGTCTTCCAGGAACTGCAGGATCAGAGCGGCCTGTTGTTCACGCTCCCGCTGATGATGTACGTGTTCGTGGTGGCGATCGGCACGGACTACAACATCTTGATGGTCGCCCGATTGCGGGAAGAAGCGCGACAAGGCTACGAGCCGAGGGCGGCGGCGAGTCTCGCCGTACGCCACACGGCGCCGACCATCGCCGCGGCGGGCCTCATCCTCGCAGGTACGTTCGGCGTCTTGATCCTCGCCGAGAACACCACCCTGCAACAGATGGGCTTCGGCATCGCGATCGGCATTCTGATCGTCGCGTTCGTGATGGCGATGTTCCTGACGCCGGCGCTGACAGCGCTCATCGGCCACAAGGCGTGGTGGCCCGGCCACCAGGACCGATCGAAGCAGGGCGAAGACGCGCCCGACCACGAGTACGTCGGCGCCCGGTAGCGTCAGCCCCACAATGAGCACCTTCTGGAACGAGGCCAGGACGCGCACCGTGCGGGCGGTGCGCGTCCTGCCCTTCCTCCTGATCGAGACCGGCGCATCGTTGGTCTCGCTCGTCTGGTTCTTCGTGTTGCTCATCATGGCGCTGGCGACGCTGCCGGGCTGGCTCGCACTGCCGTGGGGTGTCGGCGTGCTGCGGCTCCACGCCGACGCAGCGCGTCGCCGGGTCGGTCGCTTCTCCGGGCGCTTCATCGACTCGGCGTACCTCCCGCTGACCGGTAATTGGTTCGAGCGCGCGCAGGCGGCGTTCCAAGACCGCGCGACCTATCGCGACCTGCTGTGGCTCGTCGTGCACGGCTTGCCGGGTTTTTGCATCGGGTCGATCACCCTGGCTCTGCCGATTGCCGCAGTCGGTGCCCTGGTCGTGCCCGCGTACTGGTGGATGCTGCCGACCGACGACCCGGCCGCCCCCGTATTCGAGGTGACGAGCTGGCCCCTCGCTTTCGCCACGATGGGGATCGGCGTGCTGTACCTTGTGCTCGCCTTGTTGCTGCTCCCGGCCGTTGCGTCGCTGCGCGTGTGGTGGGCGGAGCTGACGCTGCCGCCCGACCAACAGGCGCTCCTGACGCGACGGGTCACAGAGCTGACCGAGAGCCGGGCTTCCGCGCTCGAGGCACACGGCGCAGAGCTACGGCGTATCGAACGCGATCTGCACGACGGCACCCAGAACAAGCTCGTCGGCGTCGTGATGCATCTCGGCATCCTCGAACGGTCGCTCGAACGTGGCCCGGACCAGGTGCGGCCGGTTCTCGGCAAAGCACAAGAGGCCGCCGACACGGCGCTGTCGGAACTGCGCGAGGTCGTACGGAGCATCTACCCGCCAGTCCTGGACGAACGCGGCCTCGAGGGAGCTCTGGCGGCGGCCGTCGCCCGCTGTCCTGTGGAGGCGACGCTGTCGGTGGAGGGGCTGCGGCGAGCGCCCATCGCGGTCGAGTCGGCGGCGTACTTCATCGTCTCGGAATCGTTGACGAACATCGCGAAGCACAGCCGAGCGACACGGGCGCACGTGAGCGTGGTGACGGCCGACGGGCGGGGCGGGGAGCGGGTCGTCATCGACGTCCGCGACGATGGGATCGGGGGCGCGGCAGAGGACGGTGGGAGCGGGCTTCCCGGCATCCGTCGACGGGTCGAGGCATTCGAGGGAGTTGTCGAGTTGACGAGTCCGGACGGCGGTCCGACAGTGCTGCACGTGGAGGTCCCATGCGGGTCGTGATCGCCGAGGACGACGCGCTGCTGCGCCAAGGCCTCACGCTGCTGCTCACCAACGAGGGCATCGAGGTCTCGTACGCGGCCGACAACGCCGACGACGTGGTCGCGATGATCCCCGAGACGCGGCCCGACGTCGCGGTGTTCGACGTACGCCTGCCGCCGACGTTCACCGACGAGGGGTTGCGTGCGGCGGTCGAGGCGCGCAACATGCTGCCCGACCTGCCGATCTTGGTGCTCTCGGCGTACGTGGAGGACAGCTACGCGGCGGATCTGCTCGCCGGTGGCGCGGCCGGGATCGGCTATCTGCTCAAGGAGCGCGTCGGAAAGGTGGAGAAGTTCCTCGACGCGTTGCAGCGCGTGGTCGACGGAGGCACCGTGATGGACCCGGAGGTGGTCTCGCAGCTGATGGTGCGCCGGCGCAGCGACGACCCGCTCCACGAGCTCACGCCGCGCGAGCGCGAGGTGCTCGCTTTGATGGCCGAGGGACACGCCAACGGGCACATCGCCGAGTTGATGTACGTCTCCGACACCGCCGTCGGCAAACACATCGGCAGCATCTTCACCAAGCTCGGGCTGTCACCGGCCGATTCCGGGCACCGCCGCGTACTGGCGGTGTTGGCATACCTGCGTGCTCACTGACCCGGCCGGGGGCGGCGGTCGACGGGGCTGGCCGACGGAGCCTTGTCTTGCTGGCGGGTACGGAGTCGTTCGCCGGCGCGGGTGATGAGGTCCTTGAAGTCCGGCTCGCTGATGTCGAAGTCCTTGACGGGTGCGAACAGGATCTCGGTGACCTGGTCGCCCGCGCGGACGACACCGAGCCGGTACGCGACCTTCGTCTTCTTGTCCAGTTCGAACGTCAGCCGCCAGGTCTTGCCGGTTATGCCCGGTCCGCCGATCTCGCTGCTTCCCTTGACCTTCGCCGTCAGGTCGTCGTCCTCACAACTGTCGACGCGTGACTCCAGGTCGTCGACGAAGGATTTCGCGGCGTCCTCGGACTTGAACGTGCCGATCGTCTGGGAGAGACCGAACGGGGAGTTCGGGTCCGAGAGCGCGTCCTCCTCGGGAATCACGTACGTCCGCGCACGCGCTGCCGCGATCTTCTTGCCGGTGAACTTCGTCTCGTCGCATCGCGTCGCCGACAGGTTCGGCCTGGCCTTTTCCGGGTCGGTGCCGACCCAGAGCTCGTCGGTGCCCTTGATCGGCGGCAGGTCGACCACGCCGAGGAACCCGGTCGCGCTACTCGTCTCGGGTGGGAGAGACGGGCGTACCTTGCCGGGCTTGGTGCATGCCCGGTCGTCCTCGTCGCACAGCGGGTCGAGCGTCTTGTCGACCGTGCGGGCGAACGAGTCCACGCTCGGGCTCTTGCGGCCCTTGGCCGAATGCACGAATGAGCTCGTGACCACGCCGGAGTGGGTGACGCCGATGGTGTACGTACGTACGGGACTGTCCCAGCGGCGCATCTGCAGCAGGACGGTCTTGCGGTCCTTGTGCTGCACGGCGTACGACTTGATCAACTGCAGCCGGGGAACCGCACAGTCGGCATACCACCGTACGGTTCTGCGGAAGCCGCGCTGCGAGGCCTCCTCATCGCCCGAGACTTCCATCGATTGGACGGCATACGCATCGGAGGACCCGGTCGGGGCGAAGGTACGCACCCAGCCGGCGGATGCTTGACGGTCGGCGAACCGGCGCTCCGGACATGTCGAGAGCTTGTCACGCATCGCCATGTTGGTGCCGGTGTCGGTGACTTCCCACGACGTGTTCTTGCCCAACCGGTCGATCTGCGACTCGTCGAGCATGTCGTCGTCGGACATGGGCAGCTCGTCGGCGTCGGCGACGGGGCGATGGGGACCGTTGGCGACCTCGACGGGGTTGTCCAGCGGCCCGCCCTGGGTGACGAGTACCCCGGCACCGACGACGGCGAGTACGCCGGCGGCGATCAGGCTGGTCGTGCGGCGACGCCGACGGCGTTCGGCCCGGCGGCGTGCGAGCGAGGGGCGCTCGAAGGCGACCTGGTCGGACTCCTGGCGCAGATTGTGGAGCCGTCGCACGATCGAGTGGTCGTCGGCCCCGGTCTTGTTCTGCAACGCCTCCCGGGCTGTGGCGGTGGCCGTACTCGCCGTCGCTTCGGTGACACCGACCTCGATCGCGGCGTCTTCGAGGCTCAGCTCACCGATGGTCTGCAGCACCAGGAGCCGGCGTGCGTTGCCCGGGAGCTCGTGGAGCGCGTCGAGCAGCTCCTGGTCGCGGTCGTCGGACTGCTTGCGACGCAGCAGATGCGTGCTGCGCTGCATGATCGCCTGCCGCCATGCTTCCGAGCGCACGAAACTCAGCGGGTCACGGCTGCGGAGCTTCGACCAGTCCTGCCACGTCTGTGAGTACGCGTCCTTCACCGCGGCCGTTGCGATGCCGAGGTCGCCCGACAGCGCGTACGTCTGGTGCAGTACGTACTGGCGGGTGGAGTCGTAGAACGTGTCGAACTCCTCGACGCGAGTCATCCACCCTCCTTCGAGTGCACAGGGTACGCCGACATGGCTGCGCCGAGAAGCAGCCCATACGACCGTAGATGATGCGCCGCAGTCACCCAACCACGGCGTACGTCGGCTTTGCCACATCCGGTACGGCGTGTTGCTCCGCGTCTGCGGCGGTCGAGCCGACACGATGGAAGTCGACGACGTCGGACCAAAGGACTCAGGCGATGACGACGACCGTACGCGACCGGGCGCGTGCACTGGCCGGTGCGGATTCCGACCTGCCCCGGCGGCCACCTGTCCTGTGCGGGCTCCTCGCTGTGGGCATGGTCTACCTGGCCGGGATCGTGTTGTGTGCCGGGATCGCGATCATCGTGTGGCTGGCTTCGGATGCCGGTTCGGCGCCGGGCGCAATGCGTGTCGGCGTAGGACTCTGGCTCGCGGGCCACGGAAGCGGTGTGACGGTGGGCGCCGTCACGATCTCGATGGTGCCCCTCGGAGTTCCGCTGCTCGCCGGTACGGCGATCGCTGTGGCGACTCGCCGACTCGCTGCCGACTCGCTGGCCGACGGCGGTGTCGCCGCTGTGTCGGTGAGTGCCGGACTCGGCTACGGAGCGTTGATGGCCGTGACGGCTGTGTTCGCCAGTACGTCGCACGTCTCCTTCTCCGCGACGCGGGTCGGCGGGCTCGGCTTCGCGCTGGCCGCCCTCGCGAGCGTCATCGGCGCGCTGCGTGTGGACGGTCGTCTGCGTGACGCCTGGGACTCCTGGCCGCCGTTCGTACGCATGGTCATCGGCGGTTGCGCCGCTGGCGTCGCAAGCGTGCTCGGGGTCGCGTTCGCCCTGCTCGCGTACGGCGTCGTCTCGAACCTGGGCCGGGTGCAGGCGACCTTCGACGAGCTCGCCCCAGGCACGGTCGGCGGGATCGTGATCATCGGGCTGTGTGTGCTGTTGCTCCCGAACGCCGTCCTGCTCGCCGCGTCCGTACTGATCGGTCCCGGGTTCGCGTTCGGATCCGGCACCGAAGTCAGCGTGCTCGACGTCCGTCTCGGAGAGCTGCCCCTGACCCCGCTCACGCCGGCAATGCCGGATCCAGGGGAGCAGCCCGCCTGGGTGATCACGATCGCCGCCGTCCCGTTGCTCGCCGCGGCTGTCGGCGGCTTGGTGGCCGTACGCGACCCCGAGGGCACCTCGATGTACGACGCGGTACTGCGCGGGTGCACCGCGGGCGGCTCGGCGGGAGTGGTCGTCGGGCTCGCCGTACTCTGCGCCGGTGGCGCCGTCGGTCCCGGGCGGATGGCCGATGTCGGTGCCGTCGAGTGGTGTGTCCCGGTCGCGGTTCTCGCGATGACGGTGGGCGGCGCGATCGGCGCGCTGCTCGGGCACTATCGTGAGCGACGGTCGTAAAGTCCTGGAAGAAGGTTTCCTCGTGCCCGTCTCCTTCGACCCCGTCACGGGTCGGCCAGCCCGGATCGTGGTGCTGGTCTCTGGTGCCGGCACCAACCTGCAGGCGCTACTCGACGCCACTGCCGACCCGTCGTACGGGTGCTCGGTGGTCGCGGTCGGCGCGGACCGGCCGGGCGTCCACGGTCTCCGGCGCGCGGAGGACGCGGGCATTCCGACATTCGTGGAGTCGCTTGGCGACCATCCGGATCGTGCGAGCTGGGACGTCGCGCTCGCGAAGTCGGTCTCGGCGTACGAACCCGACCTCGTCGTTCTCGCGGGTTTCATGAAGCTCACCGGCGCCGGCTTTCTCGCAGCGCACGGCGGACGCACGATCAACACCCATCCCGCGCTCTCGCCCGCCTTCCCGGGCATGCACGGCCCTCGTGACGCACTCGCATACGGGGTACGCGTCACCGGGGCCACGCTTTTCGTCGTCGACGAAGGCGTCGACACCGGCCCGATCGTCGCGCAGACGGCGGTGCCGGTCGAGGACGACGACGTCGTGGCGACGTTGCACGAGCGCATCAAGGTCGCCGAGCGGGCGATGCTCGTCGAGACCGTAGGCAGAATGCTCCGCGAGGGGTACGTCATCGACAACAGATTGGTTCGGTTCGCAACGTGAGCACGAATGACGAGGAACGGCAGCCGATCCGGCGCGCGCTGATCTCGGTGTACGACAAGACGGGCCTCGAGAAGCTCGCCACCGGCCTGCACGAGGCCGGTGTCGCGATCGTATCGACCGGTTCGACAGCGGCGCGGATCGCCGACGCGGGCGTACCCGTCACCAAGGTCGAGGACCTCACGGGCTTCCCGGAGTGCTTGGACGGACGGGTCAAGACCTTGCACCCGGCGGTGCACGCGGGCATCCTGGTGGATCGCCGGCTGGAGTCGCACCGTGACCAGCTCGGCGATCTCGGTATCGAGCCGTTCGACCTGGTCGTCAGCAACCTGTACCCGTTCGTGCAGACGGCCCGATCCGGTGCCGAGCCGGACGAGATCGTGGAGCAGATCGACATCGGGGGCCCGTCGATGGTGCGCGCCGCGGCGAAGAATCACCCGTCGGTGGCCATCGTCGTGTCGCCGGGCCGCTACGACGACGTACTCTCCGCGGTCGCCGCCGGCGGATTCGCCCTCGAGGAGCGTAAACGCCTTGCGGGCGAGGCGTACGCGCACACGGCGTCGTACGACGTCGAGGTCGCATCGTGGTTCGCGAACCAGTACGCCCCCGACGACGACGGCGCCTTTCCCACCTGGACGGGCGCGACGTGGGAACGCCAGGCCGTCCTGCGGTACGGCGAGAACCCCCATCAGGGTGCGGCGCTCTACAGCCATTGGAGTGGTGGTCTCGCCGCGGCCAAGCAGCTACACGGCAAGGAGATGTCGTACAACAACTACGTCGACACCGATGCCGCGCGACGTGCGGCGGCGACGTTCGACCAGCCGGCCGTTGCGATCATCAAGCACGCGAATCCGTGCGGGATAGCGGTGGGTGTCGACGTCGCCGAGGCGCATCGGCGCGCCCATGCGTGTGACCCTGTCTCCGCGTACGGCGGAGTCATCGCCGTCAACGCGCCGGTGTCGGTCGCGATGGCCGAGCAGGTCGCCGAGGTGTTCACCGAAGTCGTCGTCGCGCCCGCGTACGAGGACGGCGCGCTGCAGATCCTGACTCGTAAGAAGAACATCCGGCTGCTCGAAGTCGCACCCGACGAGTTCCCGGACCCCGTCGAGTTCCACGGGATCAGCGGCGGCGTACTCATGCAGCAGGTCGATCACGTCGATGCACCGGGCGACGATCCGGGTACGTGGACGCTCGCGGTCGGCGAACCGGTGGCCGACGACGTGCTCGCAGACCTGGCCTTCGCGTGGAGGGCGTGCCGGTCGGTGAAGTCGAACGCGATCCTGCTCGCGCGCGACGGCGCGGCCGTCGGTGTCGGCATGGGGCAGGTCAACCGCGTCGACTCGTGCCGTCTCGCCGTCGAGCGCGCGGGGGAGGAGCGTGCCAGGGGTGCTGTCGCGGCCTCCGACGCGTTCTTCCCGTTCCCGGATGGCGCGCAGGTGCTCGCCGAGGCGGGCGTACGTGCGATCGTGCAGCCCGGTGGCTCGGTACGCGACGACGAGGTGGTCGAGTACGCGCGTACGGCCGGCGTCGCGATGTACCTCACCGGCACGCGCCACTTCTTCCACTAGGCACCCGCCGCGACCCGTCCCGCCCCGTGAGCCCGACGTTCGGAGAGGACACGCCCGGCGTGTCCTCTCCGAACGTCGGGCT
>Ga0079225_10000258_pt1 | contig 28507 bp, 24 predicted proteins | sample Poulit2012_FD_76344 | JGI IMG/M metagenome (GOLD analysis project Ga0079225, IMG submission 76344) | Agricultural soil microbial communities from Georgia to study Nitrogen management - Poultry litter 2012 | ecosystem: Environmental > Terrestrial > Soil > Agricultural land | place: USA: Georgia... | reverse complement strand
TAAATAAAGTTAACGGGTGATATTACACTTATATTTTTTGGCATGGTGAAGCCTTATAAAATGTGACTTTGACGGCTGTTTCATTGCTGTTGCCATATAAATAAAAAAATATGAGTCTTGAAATCAAGCTGCAAACACTATATTATTTTAATCACGAAACAAAAAAGGGCGCTATTATAAATGATTATTTCAGCGTCTTTTAAGGATGAAGAGAGGTGTGGAATTTGGAGCATTTCTATCAGCTCGGCTGGACACTGGACCCGGCAGGCGGCGCATCAGGTGAAGCTTATAAAGCTGAACAGGATGGCCGGAAACTCTTTCTGAAACGCAATGCCAGCCCCTTTTTAGCGGCACTATCAGCAGAAGGTATAGTGCCAAAGTTGGTTTGGACGAAACGTATAGAAACAGGCGAGGTCGTAACAGCACAGCATTGGAAGAATGGCCGTGAGCTGACCCATGAAGAGATGTCTTCAAATAGGGTGGCAGCGTTGATGAAGAAGATTCATTCGTCTGGACCGTTGCTGACCGTGCTTAAGAAAATAGGCATGAAACCGATGCTGCCCGATTTATTACTGAATAAAATTCAATCTTCATTATCCCCTAAAGTGAATGCACACCACACTGTAAGAAGTGCCATTCAATATTTAGAAAATGAAATCCCCAAACTGGATCAGTCATTGAGCACGGTTTGTCATGGTGATGTAAATCACAACAACTGGCTGCTTTCTGACCAGGATGAATTATTCCTTGTCGATTGGGAAGGTGCAATGATTGCAGATCCTGCAATAGATATCGGTATTATCCTGTACACTTATGTTCCGGCTGATAAATGGGATGAATGGCTGGAGTCTTACGGCATAAAATATGATAGAGATTTGAGGAAGCGCATGAAGTGGTATACTCTGGTCCAGGCGATTACGATGGTACAGTGGTATGAAGACCATAAGCGTTTTAAAGATATGAACGACTGGATACTGTTCTTGAACCATGTGACAAAGAGAGACCGGTTCATCTAGCGGTAAAATTGAATGGAGCAGCAGGATGAGAATTCGTAACAAACCGTGGGCCATGGATTATTTGAAAGAAAATGGCCATATCGTAGATACAGAAATGAATTATAAAAACAAGGTCAAAAATTTCTTTGACACCGAACAGCCTCTGCACATTGAAGTGGGTACGGGAATGGGCACATTCATTACAGAACTGGCCGCAAGAAATCCCGATATCAATTTCCTCGGCATCGAGCTGGATAAAAACATCATCATCAGAGTGGTCGAAAAGATCATTGAACTGGATTTGAGAAATATCAGACTGGCACTGCTGGATGCCAACGTCATCAGTGACTATCTGAATGAAGATGAAGTTTCTAAAATTTACTTGAATTTTTCAGACCCGTGGCCGAAAACGAGGCACGCCAGAAGACGTCTTACCTACCATACATTCTTAAAGCAGTATCATCATCTTTTGGATGAGGGCGGCAGCCTGCAGTTTAAAACGGACAACCGGGGTTTATTCGAATACAGCTTACAAAGTATGAACGAATACGGTATGAAGTTCGAGGAGATTAAACTTGATCTGCATGATGATGAACCGGAAGACAATATACGTACTGAGTATGAAGAGAAATTCTCAAGGAACGGCAGCAGAATATATTTATTGAAAGCATCTTTTTAAGATGCTTTTTTTCTTTGCAATGTAATTATCGGTAAAGAATGATAAAATATAATGTGAAGAAATTATACGTGGAGGGGAAACTTTTGAGCAATTTCAATTTCAATAAAGAAACGACCAGAGAAGGCACTTACAGTATTCAGTATGAAGGCACGGAGCCGTTATTCGGACGTACCGGGCTCGCACCATTCTGGATAGCTGATATGGATATTGAAACACCTGAAGCCATTACAGAGGCAATAAAAAAAAGGCTGGATAACGGCATTTTCGGTTATACAATCTGGAAGAACTCCAAATTTTACGGACCTGTCAAACAGTGGTGGAAATCCCGCTACGATGTGGATCTGACGGATGACATGATCACATATGCGCCGTCTGTCCTGTACACGGTGAGCGAGGTTCTGCGACTACACTCCGACAAGGGTGACGGGGTCATCTTGAACATGCCGACATACAATGCGTTTTTGAAAGTGTTAAAGGGCAATGACCGCAAAGTGGTGCCATGCTCTCTGATCGAAGAGGATAATGAGTACACCTTCGACTTTGAGCACTTTGAAAAACTGTGCCAGGCACCTGAAAATAAAGTGTTCGTCCATTGCAACCCGCATAACCCGACAGGGAAGGTCTGGTCAAGAGAAGATCTGCAGAAGATGAAGGATATCTGTCTTCGCAATGATGTATTTTTCGTCAGTGACGAGATTCATATGGATTTCGTAAGACCGAAAGAGAAATTTGTCTCCATGACTGAACTGATGGACGAGGGCGATCCGATCATTGTGACGACGTGCCTCGGGAAAACTTTCAACCTGGCAAGCATACCGCATTCATATTTCATCACTAAAAATAAAGAGCTTAGAAATAAGATCGTCTATGAATATGACCACCGCTACAATGTGGGCACGGCAAGCAGTCTTGTGCTGGCTGCGATTGACGCTGCATATACGGACTGCGGTGAGTGGGTGGATGAGCTGAACGATCATCTGGAAGGTAACTTTGACTATATCGAGGAATATATCAATGAACATCTTTCCGAATATCTGTCATTCAAAAAACCCGAGTCCACGTATTTAGCCTGGATCAGCTTTGAGAAATGCGGAATCGAAGACGCCGAGATGCATAAGGCGCTTGTGGATTTTGGGGGCATTGCAGTGTCGCCGGGCCATATATACGATGTTGCCGACAACGGACGGTTCCGTATGAATGTCGCATCCAGCAGAATGCGAATTGAATCAGGCATGGAACGCATTCATAAGGCTATTGAAAAGCTCAAAGAAGACGGCAGACTATAAAAGGGCAAAAAAACAGGAGATTACTGATTAGTAATCTCCATGATTTCACCTGTATAAGCATCAGCCATAAACTGGTATTTTGAAACATCTTCACCTTCACCAACATGTATGATGCCGTTGATCACTTTGGATTTCATTCCAAGGAAGTTTCTTTCGTCCGTCTGGTAATCCAGAGAGATGAATGAAACATCATCGAATTGTAAGTGTAAACCGTCAATTACTTTTTGAGCATCAACTGTCCTGTAAAGGAAAAACCAGATTAATGCCGGTACAGAAGTGATGACTGTAAATAATAAAAATATTCTGCGTTTTGACATAAAACTACCTCCTTAAATGTAGTTTACCATATGAAATAAATGAATATCATCTTAAAGGGGAATTATCATGAATTTATCACAAAAAACTTTGGATAGAATGAAAACTTTAACTGAGCTGCATGGGGCACCGGGCTTTGAAAATCTTGTAAGAGAGTATTTGAGAAAAGAGCTTGAGCCGCTTTCCGATGAAATCATCACAGACGGCCTGGGCGGAATTTTTGCCGTTAAGAAGAGCGGTAATGAAAATGCACCAAAAGTGATGATCGCAGCACATATGGATGAAGTAGGTTTCATGGTGACAGAACTAAAAAAGAACGGACTGATTAAATTTGTACCGCTCGGAGGATGGTCGAGCGATGTTTTATTAAGCCAGAAATTGAAGTTGCGCACACGTGATGATAAAGAAATCACGGGCATCGTCGGCAGTGTGCCGATCCATTTCCGTAAAGGCGGAAAGGATAAAAAGACAGAGATAAAGGATATGCTTTTTGATGTCGGTGCGGACAGCGAGGAAGAACTGAGGGAGATGGGCATCGAAGTCGGTGACTCGATCGTTCCTGATGTCCAGTTTGAAGTGATGGAGAATGACAACAAGCTTCTGGCCAAGGCATGGGATAACAGGTATGGCTGTCTCATAGCGATAGAAGTGCTGGAATCACTTAAGGATGTGGAACTGGACTGTAATCTGTATGTCGGCGCAAACGTCCAGGAAGAAGTGGGCTTAAGAGGTGCCAAAGTGAGCAGCAACATGGTCAGGCCTGATGTTGCATTTGTCGTGGACTGCTCTCCTGCAAACGATATGATGGGTAAAAAAGAAGATATGGGCAAAATCGGCGGAGGCACCTTACTTCGCATAATGGACCGTTCAATGATATTATCCAAGCCTATGCGCGAGTATATGATTGATACTGCAGAGGAAAATAATATAAAATATCAGTATTACACTTCACCCGGCGGTACGGATGCCGGGAGTATACATGTTTCAAATGAAGGTGTCATTTCGGGAGTTGTCGGTATTTGTGCACGGTATATCCACACTTCTCACTCGATTATCGACTATAATGATTATATAGAAGCACACACGTTCCTGTCAGAGCTGGTGAAGGGCGTAGATTCTGAAGTCATTGAAACATTAAACGGCCGTTAAGCGGGCGGGATAATAATATGAGAAAATTATTAAGACGCTGGTTCATTGATGGTATGAGCTTTATGGCTTTAGGACTGTTTTCTTCTTTGATCATCGGCCTGATCATGGATACGATCGGGACTTATATCCCATTTCTGACCTTTATGACTGAAATTGGTGCGGTCGCCATGGCGTTGACCGGGGCGGCGATAGGTGCCGCCATCAGCTATGGCCTGAAGGCACCGCCGCTCGTCGTGTTTTCAACAGTGGTCGTCAGTTACGCCGCATACGAATTTGGCGGTGCTGCGGGGAGCTTTATCGCAAGTATAGCAGCGGTTGAAATCAGCCGCCTGTACAGCGGGAAAACTAAAATAGATATCATAGTTACTCCTCTCCTGACAATTACTGCGGCATACTCGGTGGCGCAGTTTGTCGGTCCGTGGATCGGCGACTTCATGACGAGTGTCGGAGATTTCATCGTCTTTGCCACCGATCAGCAGCCGTTTGTAATGGGCGTACTGGTGGCGGTGGTGTTCGGATTGATGCTGACTGCGCCGTTATCCAGTGCAGCGCTTGCCCTGATGCTCGAGATCAGCGGCCTGGCTGCAGGTGCCGCAGTGATCGGGTGCTGCTGCCATATGGTCGGTTTTGCTGTCCAGGGTTACAGGGATAACGGAATTTCCGGCCTGATTTCAATCGGAGTCGGAACGTCAATGCTGCAGGTGCCGAATATATTTTTAAATCCGTTCATCGTCGTGCCCCCGACACTTGCAAGTGCAATCGTTGCACCGTTAATGACAGTGTTTTTTCCTATGGAAAATAATGCTGCAGGTGCGGGTATGGGAACGAGCGGCTTTGTCGGTCAGATTATGGCCATAGAAACGATGGGAATGTCAGTTGAAGTGATTGTGCTGATTCTTGTATTCCACATCGTACTGCCGGCCGTGGTCACCTATTTGATTTATGTTCTGATGAGGCAGCTCGGAATGATCAAAGACGGAGACCAGATTTTACATCATTAAAATAAGTAGAAATTATTGGAGGCATTCTGATGAATGTTTTTAAACTGAAAGATTTGATACTGGAGAAACTGAACGCAAAACGCTCTGATTTTGATTTCAAATTCAACAGAAAAGATGAAGAACTCAGAATCGAGCGTAAGGACAATAAAAAAGGTGTGGATATAGAACTTGCAAAAGCGGCTCAAAAAGCCAAAAATGATGATAAGTTCATTGATGAAATCATTTACTATATTGATGAGACATTAAGCCGCATGGAAGATGAATCCGTCAATCTGGACCAGTCCATGATCTATCCGGTCGTCAGATCGACAAGCTTTTACGATGAGACTAAAAGCGGATTGAAATTAATCATGGATGACCATACGAATGAAACCAGAGTTTATTATGCAATGGACTTTAAAAACAGCTACCGTCTGATTGATGAGAAACTTGCTGAATCATTCGGCATGAGCCACGAAGATATCAGAGTCCTTGCCTACAATAATCTGGGCAATATGAAAATAGATTATAAAAAACAGACTGTACAGGAAAATGACTTTTATTTTGTGAATCATAATGACGGCTATGATGCATCAAGAATCCTCAATGAACAGTTTTTGAATGATATGCATGAAATATGTGAAGGGGAGATGATGGTGGGGCTTCCGCACCAGGATGTGCTCATAATCGCCGATGTCAAAAATGAAGTGGGCTACGATATTATGGCCCAGATGATGATGCAGTACTTTGCAGAAGGACTGACACCGATCACTTCGCTGTCATTTTCGTACAGGGAAAAAAGATTGCAGCCGGTTTTCATACTCGGTAAACAAAAGAATTCAAAAAGAGGGAAATAAATGAAACTGACTTATAATAATGCTTATGTTGGCGATGTATTACTAGTGTCTTTGAAAAGCTCGAGATCACCGTCCTACACACATCACGACAGTGTGACAGTCATCAAGGAAAATGATGAGGTCATCGGTTTGAACATTTTCAACGCTTCAGATAAATTCGAACTTGAGAAAGATGTCGTAAATGTCACTCCGACGGAAACACATATCGAAAAAATCAATGAAATTTTAACCACGGCAGGCGAAGAAAAGATTGAAGCGGACCTGAGTCCTAAGTTTGTCGTCGGATACGTCTCTGAAAAATCACAACACCCTGATGCGGATAAGCTCAATGTGTGTCAGGTGGACGTCGGAGATGACGATTTGAAGATCGTCTGCGGGGCACCGAACGTCGATACCGGTCAGAAAGTGGTCGTGGCGAAAGTCGGCGCATGGATGCCGGACGGGATGTACATCAAACCGTCCAAACTCAGAGGCGTTGAATCGAACGGTATGATTTGTTCAAAAAAAGAATTGAATCTGGAAGATGATGGAATTGACGGAATCTACGTGTTAAGTGATAACTATGAAATCGGTCAATCATTTGCCGTGAATTAAGGGTGGGATTATGGCTAGATCAAGGAAAAGAAGAGAATTTAAACCTATGGATGCAGAAGAAAAGCTGACAGAAGAGCGCTTTAGATTTCCGCTTGATATAGACGATGATATTAAAAATCAGCCGGTTGAAAAACGGGAGAATCATGACGTCCCGGGATTCGTCAGAAGAGACAGAAGGCGTCAGTATCATCAATCGACGAATTTACCGGATAAAAGCACATCAAGTTTCATATTGAAAAAGGCGAGGGAAATCCCGTCGCCTGTTCATGGTCTGAAGAAATTTGAACTTGAAAAAAATAATGAACCGGTACCGGAAACTTCCGAACATCCGGATGATACAAACTATGATGACATCCAGTCAGTAATCATCCGCGATATTGTAAGGGAAAGAAATCGTAAAAGACACCGTGATAATGTCAAAAGAGAAGCAGCGATGAAGAGAAGGAAAGAGGAAGCCGAATCCAGAAGTTCTCAAAATTCAAAATCAGCCATCAAACCTTTGACAAAAAAGAAAAAGTCATTGAAGGAAGAAAAAATTCCGACACACACTATGGGCACTCCTGTTAAGGTGAAGTCATCATCCGAAAAGCGCCAGGGGCCGACCGTCAGTCTGCCGTCGCTGGATATGCTCGGCAAGATGCAGGAAAAGGACTATGCGGCTGAGGAAAAAGAACTCAGCGAGGCGATTATCCACGCCTTCAACGCAAACGGTGTCCCGGCAAGTGTCAATCAATACAAATCAAACGGCATCATCGGTACGCACGAGTTAAAGTTGAACCGGAATTTCCGAATCAGCAATATTTCGAAATTGAAAGCACACATACTGCCTTATTTACCTGTTGAAGAAATGCGTGTCGTCGCACCGATCATCGGTACGAGTCATATCGGTGTGGAAATTCCTTTAAGGAAGCCCAGGCCGATATACTTCAGCACATTATTTCAGAAGAGCAGTTTGAAGCTGAGAAAAAATGATTATAAATTCATGCTGGGCAAAATCGTGGATGACCAGATTTTCAGCTACGAACTTCCTAAAGCCGGCCATCTGCTTGTATACAGCGGGAACGATGATGAGGCAGTCCATCTGATTGATAATTTCATCATATCGTTGCTGATGAATCATACTGCCCATGATTTGAAGTTTAAATTCGTCACAAGCAATGACAAGTACGATGATTATAAGGGGTTGAACTACTTGTTCAGTGAACATGAGTCAATCAGAACACCGGATGCATTGGACGATATTCTCCAGGAAGTGAATTCCAGATCAAATCAATTCAGGCGTGCCCATGTAAGAAATATATCCAGTTTCAATCAGCGTGTCAGCCATGCAAATAAAAAAAGTGTTATAGTAGTTGTTATTGATGATTTCAGCGAACTTATCCAGAGCAACAACCATGAAGCGGTGAACGCGGTCGTGCAGATTCTGAAAAAAGGAAAGCCTCTGGGCATCCATCTTCTGATCAGGCATGGTGATCCGGCTGCTAAAGTCGGATATGAACTTTTGCAGCTTCTGCAAACGAAAGTATCCTTTAAAGATGACAGAAATCAAGTGATCAAAGGTGCAGATAATCTGGTCGAAGGCAATGACATGCTGGTTCAGATTCCTACTTCTAATAAGCCTCTCAGAGTCAACAGAGGAGAAATAGAAAAAGAAACCAAGGATAAAATATTAACGTTCATACGTGAGCAACAACCTTAATATATTGAGAAAGTTTGGTGTCCCTGTGGAAAAATTTCATTTTATTGGTATAAAGGGTGCAGGCATGAGCGCCCTTGCTCAAGTACTGCATGACCTGGGTCATGCAGTTCGGGGCTCTGACATTGATAAGGAAGTTTTTACAGAATTCCAATTGAGAGACAAAGGGATAGATATCCTGTCTTTTGATGAGAGCAATGTCGAAGAGGGCTATACTTATATTGCAGGAAACGCATTTAAAGATGATCATGTTGAGATTAAGAAGGCGCTGGACAGCAACTTCACAGTCATCAGATATCATGAGTTCCTGGCTGAATTCATGAGTGAATTCACTTCTATCGCGGTTACCGGCGCACATGGAAAGACTTCGACGACCGGCCTGCTGAGCCATGTGATGAACGGTGATGTGGAAACCACCTTTTTAATCGGTGACGGTACAGGTTTCGGTTTGAAGCGCAGTGATTATTTCACATTTGAATCATGTGAGTACAAAAGACATTTCCTGAGCTATTATCCGGACTATGCCATCATTACAAATATCGATTTTGACCATCCTGACTACTTTAAAGATCTGGATGATGTCGTCGATGCATTCAATGATATGGCATCGCAGGTCAAAAAGGCGGTCATCGCTTTCGGCGGTGATGAGAATATCAATAAGATCAGTGTGGATGTGCCTCTTTACACTTACGGGATAGAAGGCGACTATGATGTCACTGCATCTAATATCACAACGACCGAAAAAGGTACGGCGTTCGATGTGACGATCGGTGCGGACTATAAAGACACATTTGTCATCCCGATGTACGGGGATCATCATGTATTGAATTCACTGTCTGTGATTGCCGTCTGTTACTTCGAATCATTGAATATGAAAAATATCAAAGAAGCATTTCTCACATTCGGAGGGGTGAAACGCCGTTTCAGCGAGACATACATTAACGATATGGTGCTTGTCGATGATTATGCGCACCATCCGAAAGAAATCAAAGCGACGCTTGAAACGGCGCGTAAAAAATATCCGGGAAGAGAAATCGTGTCAGTTTTCCAGCCGCATACTTTTTCCAGAACGGAAAAATTCCTGAATGAATTTGCCGAAGCACTGAACGAATCGGATAAAACATATATCGTGGATATTTTCGGTTCTGCAAGAGAAGCGGCAGGCAACTTGTCAAGTGCGGATTTAAGTGAACTGATACCCGGCGCCACCGTCTTGAACGATGACGATTTGGAATTATTGAATAATCACCAAAATGCAGTGATTATATTCATGGGCGCAGGGGATATTCAAAAATATGAAAAAAGATTTACAGAATTATTATCATAATTTGCAATAAATATGTTTACTCACAGCCGAATTAGGCTATTTTAAATAATGAATAAAAAATTGTCAAAAGAAGATGGAGGCGTTTGATTATGGATTGGCAGCTTATATTAGCCATTGCTGCAGGAATAGCGGCGATTGCTTTACTGATTGTTGCAATTGCAGTAGCTTATGTTTTACTACCTGTTAAAAAGAATTTAGATCATATTGCAAAAACACTGGATGGTGTGGAAGGCCAAATTCAAGGTATCACAAGAGAATCTACAGATCTACTTCATAAAGCAAACCGCTTGACTGAAGATGTTCAGGGTAAATCACAGAAACTGAATTCAGTTGTAGATGCAATTCAGGGCATGGGCGATTCAGTCAGCAACCTGAACAGTTCAGTGGACAGAGTGACAAACTCTATCACTCATAATATTTCACAAAATGAAGACAAGATTTCACAAGTTGTCCAGTGGTCCAACGTTGCAATGGAAGTTGCAGACAAATGGCAGATGAGACAGCGACGCAACAAGGCTTACAATACGAATACTCAGTCGGCTGAAGACGGTGAAAACCTGCCGGTGGCAGTGAATTCCCCTTCAACGGGAAATGATATTTCCGGCGAGAACCGTTGACAGACACTGTATAAAACTGAAAAGGAGGTCTTTATAAATTATGGAAACTTATAATAGAGATCGCCATTTACATGGTGTAGAGGAATATGAACAGCAGATCCACAGCACTACAGGCCGTGACTTCACGATTGGTCTTGCAATAGGGCTTGCGGTGGGTACAATCGGCGGTTTGTTCCTGGCACCGAAATCTGGTGATGCGCTAAGAGATGACATCTCTGATACAACGAACAGATTCACTCAGACTTTCAATTCAAAAGATGATGGCGGTGCTGATACTGAATCACTGAAAGCCAAGGCAGAACAGAAAACTGAAGAGTTGCGTTCCAAGCTTGAAGATAAAAAAGATCAGGCAGTTGCCAAGAAGAGCGAATTGAAGGAAAAACAGCGCATCAAGAATATGGATGAAGAAGAGATTCAGGCTCAAAAGAGGGCAATACAGGATGATGTAGCCGATAAGGGCGCACAAGATCCAAGGACGGTAGACATGTCCAAATATGCCGAAGAAGATAAAGATAATAAATAACACCGATTAGCCACATGTTTGACATGTGGTTAATTTTTTTATGTGATTATTACAACAATCAGTATAATTAAGATGCAATCACTGTCATATTCATGTTATTATTAAAAACAAACGCTTACATTTTTATTCAGGAGGTGTACATATGACAGTAACTATTTACGATGTAGCACGTGAAGCAAAAGTCTCCATGGCTACAGTGTCCCGCGTACTTAACGGTAACCCCAACGTTAAGCCGGAGACGAGGAAAAAAGTTAAAGAAGTCATTAAAAGATTAAATTACAGACCCAACGCTGTTGCTCGGGGTTTGGCGAGCAAAAAGACGACGACAGTGGGCGTGATCATACCAGATATATCCAATCTGTATTATTCATCTTTGGCAAGAGGACTGGATGACATTGCCGAAATGTATAACTATCAGACAATCATTGCAAATACGGATAATGATCCGGAAAAGGAAAGAAATTCATTTTTAAACCTGATCAGCAAGCAGGTGGACGGTATCGTGTTTCTCGGCGGTACTCTAAATGATGAAACGATCGAAGACATCAAAGGATCGAATGTACCGGTCGTCATTTGCGGTACGAGCGAGAAAGATGCAAATCTGCCATCAGTAAACATCGATTATTTCAAAGCGATCAAAGAAGTTTCCAATCATTTATTTGAAAGTGGTGCGAAGGATATATTCTTCGTCAAGGCACTTTATTCCCAGCAGCTTGAGCGTCACATTGAAGACGGGCTGAAAGAAGCTTACAAGGAAAATAATCTGCCGTTCAAAGAAGAGTACATTCAGGAAGTGGCCACTCATTACCAGGCAGGAAGAGATGTCTTCGACCGTCTAATCGAAGAGGAAAACATAGATGTGCTTATCACGATGAGTGATGAAGCGGCTGTAGGTATGCTGCACGGAGCACTGGACCGCGGCATCAGTTTCCCTAATAAACTGCAGCTCGTCAGCTGCAGCAACACGCACCTGGTGCACATGATGCGTCCGCCTGTAACGAGTATTGCGATACCACTTTATGATATCGGAGCTGTCGGCATGAGACTGCTGACGAAGTATATGAAGGATGAGCCGGTGGATGAGCCGAACGTGATTCTGCCATATATCATCGAGTACAGATCTTCAACAAAATAATAAAAACCTCTGGTTGGAGTCAATATATAACTCCAGTTAGAGGTTTTTATATTTGTTCCAGATACATCAGAATTCTCTGGAGCATACCTTCATTTTTTTCAGTGATATCGTTTTGCCGGGGTATTTCCTGGAAGTCACTTAGGTCATCTTCCCACAATGTCGGGAATTCGACCTTGCTTTTAGGCTGATACTTTTCCAGAAACGCTTCCGGCAGTGCACCGCGGGGTGCTGTTTCATCATTCATCGCCAGCCATATCTGTGCCCACATTCTCGGCACGACCTGCCATATATTATAACCGCCGCCGCCGACAGCAATCCATTTGCCGTCTGTATATTCGTCACTTAGCCGATTGACGATCCGAGGAATCTCTTCGTATGATTTCGAAGTCAGTGCGAGATGGGTCATAGGGTCCCTGTAATGGGCATCCACGCCGTTCTGGCTTAACAGAATATCCGGCTTGAATTTGATGATTGCATTTTCCAGGCTCTCTTCGAAAATACTTAAAAATGATTCATCTTCAGTAAAAGCATCGACCGGTAAATTGACTGAAAATCCGAATCCTGAATCGTCGCCTCTTTCCGTTGTGGATCCTGTACCCGGAAATAAATATCTCCCGGTCTCATGTATGGAGTAGGTCATCACTTCGTTGGTATTGTAGAAAGTAAATTGCACACCGTCTCCATGGTGGGCATCCGTATCGATATAAAGGACTTTCAGACCGTAATTCTTCCTCATATATTCAATGGCTACGGCTGAATCATTATAAATGCAAAATCCGCTGGCCCGGCCCGTGAAACCGTGGTGAAGTCCGCCGGCAAGACTCAGCACTTTTTTCGCATTGCCTTTCATCACTTCATCCACAGCGGTCAGTGTTGCTCCGACCAGCATTTTACTTTTTTCGTGCATATCATCAAAAGTTGGCGTATCGTCACTTGCGAGACCGTAACTTTCCATCTGGGACTCGGGAAGTGTGCCTTCACCGGCTTTTTTGACTGCTTCAACATAATCAGGCTGATGAACAAGCAATAGCTCCTCATCAGTCGCTTTTCTCGGTTTAATGATGTCTTCTTCTTTTAAAAATTCTGATGATGCCAGTAAATCAGTTGTCATTTTTACTCTCATTTGATTAAAGGGGTGCTGATCATTGAATCTGTATTCAAGCAATGATTTGTCATACACATATAATGGTTTCATCTCAAACCCATTTTATCAGGGGTCAGCACATTGAACCCCAGTTCCTGCAGTCTTTGTATTGCAAATTTCGGATTCATCGCCTGAACGCGTAATACAATGATTTTATTCCCTTTAGTTTCCTTATTCTTGTAAACTGACACACTGATTATTCTAATGTTCAAATCCTTGAAAACTTTTCCTATTTCATAAATGACACCTGTCTTGTCTTCGATATCTATCTCAATGATTGAACCGGGTTCTTTTATACCGGTCAGTTCAAGGAAGGTGTTCAGCATATCTTTTTGTGTAACGATACCGACGATTTTACCTTCTCTCAGCACAGGAATCGCACCGATCGCAAAATGATAGAAATCAAGGGCAATTTCCTCCACGAAGTCCAGAGGATGACAATAGGTCACGTTCGTCCTCATTATTCTGGATAGCGGCTGCTCCAGGTTCATACCGGGATCCTCATCAGACAGTACGGAAGGCAGTGTCATTTTAATATCTCTGTCTGAAACGATACCGACTAATTTATCCTCCACATTGGTGACGGGTACATGCCTGAATGAATACCGGCTCATCATATTGAGAGCCTCTTCGATTGTGTTTTCCGGGGACAGCGTCCGGACAGGCGATGTCATAATTCTTTCTACTAACATTTAATATCCTCCTCAGCATTAGAAAAAGAAGCGGTCTTTAAAACGGATTTTATCGAATGCCATCGTTTGCTCCCTTTTAATATTTTTGCCTATTCGTGCCATAAGCGTGTTGGCCGGGTGGGCTGTGATTTCAGGGTCATTGGTCTGAAACACTTCAAATCCGGCACTTGCCATCAAATTGATCATCATATCTTTATATTCGTAGACGCTGAGACTGTTATTTTTCAAATCCCAGTGCCAATAGTATTCAGTGGTGATTATAATATAGTTTTCTACAAACGAGTCTTCCATTGTCAGCTGAATCAAATTTTTTCCGATGCCGCCGCTGCGGTAGCCTAAAGATATCTCTACCGCCCCAAGTTCAATAAGGTAGGGCAGATTGCCGTCAGACCATCTTTCAAGTTCGTCAGGGTAATGGTAGGTGACATATCCTATAATACGGTCATCCTCACGCGCTATTATGATTCTGCCTTCATCGAGATCGGCGATTTCCAATATAGCTTCAAACTGATCCTTTGGTCTTCTGAAAGCATCCAAACCATCATCAAAGCTGTATGTTTTTAAAGTATCGCTGGAAACAGGTCCCTCGATCACTATTTTCCTGTCATTTAATGTGAGTATTTCCTGATGATAAGTTTTTTGGTGCTGCACAAATCACACCTCCTGAATAATAAGATTTAAAAATTTTGAAAAATACGTTAATATTATTATATACTATCATTAGAAATGAGAAAACTTATAGGGGGCTTTAAGATGAAAGTAGAGCATTACAAAGCAACGGATCAAAATCCTAACTTAACTGATTATAATGAGGTTTATGAAAACTTCAACTGGGATGAAATTGAAAAGAACTTTTCATGGTCTGAAACAAATAAATTCAACATGGCTTACGAAAGCATAGATAAACATGTTGAAGATGGTTATGGAGACAAAACTGCCTTCATTTACAAAAATGGAGATGAGAAATCAACGTATACATTCAAGGAGATGAAGGCAGCATCAAACAAAGCTGCGAATTTACTTAAAAATGAAGCCGGAGTTGAAAAGGGAGACCGTGTATTTATTTTCATGGCACGTTCACCTGAACTATATTTCAGCTTACTGGGCACTTTAAAGATCGGTGCGATTGTCGGGCCGTTATTTGAAGCATTCATGGAAAAGGCTGTTAAAGACAGAATGTACAACAGTGAAGCTAAAGTGATTGTCACTACTCCTGAACTGGTCGACCGCATTCCGGTGGATGATCTGCCGAATCTGGAAAAGGTCGTTGTCGTCGGTGAAACGGACAATGATGAACATCTTAATTTCAATTCAGCATTTGAAAAAGCATCTGAAGAATTCGATATAGAATGGCTGGATAAGGAAGATGGCATGATTCTTCACTATACAAGTGGCTCCACAGGGCAGCCTAAAGGTGTCCTTCATGTCCAGTATGCAATGGTCCAGCAGTACATTACGGGTAAATATGTACTGGATCTGAAAGAAGATGATGTGTACTGGTGTACTGCAGACCCGGGCTGGGTGACAGGTACATCTTACGGTATATTCGCTCCATGGCTGAACCGTGCGACAAATGTTGTCGTCGGCGGGAGATTCTCACCTGAATCATGGTACGGGGCAATTGATGAATTGAATATCACAATCTGGTACAGTGCGCCGACTGCACTCCGTATGCTGATGGGTGCAGGAGATGAAGTAATTAAGCAATATGATTTAAGTTCCTTGCGACATGTACTATCAGTAGGGGAGCCCTTGAATCCTGAAGTGGTCAAATGGGGCATGGATGTCCTTGGTTTAAGAATTCACGACACTTGGTGGATGACTGAAACGGGGGCCCATATGATTACCAACTTCCCGGCTATGGATATTAAAGCCGGTTCGATGGGTAAACCGGTGCCTGGAGTTGAAGCGGCAATCATCGATGATGAGGGCAATGAGCTTCCGGCAAACAGAATGGGCAACCTTGGCCTTAAAGCTGGCTGGCCTGCAATGATGAGAGAAGTATGGAAGAATAAACCGAAATATGATTCTTATTTCATCGGCGAATGGTATGTATCCGGCGACTCGGCCTATAAAGATGAAGACGGTTATTACTGGTTCCAGGGCAGAGTGGATGATGTAATCATGACTGCCGGTGAAAGAGTCGGACCGTTCGAAATCGAGTCCAAACTCGTAGAACATCCGGCTGTACAGGAGGCGGGCGTAATCGGTAAGCCTGACCCTGTCAGAGGTGAAATCGTCAAAGCATTCATCGCTCTCCGTGAAGAGTATGATGAATCAGATGAGCTGAAAGAAGAAATCAGAGTGTTTGTAAAAGAAGGTCTCGCTGCACACGCTGCACCGAGAGAAATCGAATTCAAGGATAAACTGCCGAAAACACGCAGCGGTAAAATCATGCGCCGCGTATTGAAGGCATGGGAACTGGATTTGGATGCGGGAGATCTTTCCAGCATGGATGATGACTAAACTTTTGACCCCCCTCAATTTTGAGAGGGGTTTTATTTTGAAGATGAGCACTCTGACTCTTCAATTGGTAAAGAAGCTGAACCAAAAGGATGTAATGAAAAATCATATTATCAGAATTAACTTATAATGCGTTGTTTGTGGAAGAATTCACTTAGATATGTCATAATTAATGGGTAAGTGTTATGCCTCTGCATAACGGAATATTATTCTTTAGGAGATGAGATAATGGCACATTTAACAGATCAGGAAATTGCTGCTAAAGCTGAGATTCAACCGATAGAAGATATCGCAGCTAAAGCGAATATTCCTAATGAGGCCTTGGAACTTCATGGTAAATATAAAGCGAAAGTAGACATTCATCAGATTGAAGGAGACGAAAATAAATCTAAAGTTGTTTTAGTTTCTGCGATGAACCCGACTCCTGCCGGAGAAGGTAAATCTACTGTAACTGTTGGTTTATCAGACGCGTTCAACAAATTAGAGAAAAATGTTATGGTTGCATTGCGCGAGCCATCATTAGGTCCTGTTATGGGTGTTAAAGGTGGAGCTACCGGTGGTGGCCAGGCACAAGTATTGCCGATGGAGGAAATCAACCTTCACTTCAACGGTGACCTGCATGCTATCACAACAGCCAACAACGCTCTTTCCGCGTTCATTGACAATCACATTCACCAAGGTAACAAACTGAATCTTGACCCTCGTCGTGTTTCATGGAAGAGAGTAATTGACATGAACGACCGTGCGCTGCGTCAAGTAGTTGTAGGTCTTGGCGGACCAAGCCGCGGTGTACCACGTGAAGATGGTTTTGATATCACGGTTGCAAGTGAGATCATGGCTGTACTTTGTCTGGCAACAGACATCATGGATCTTAAAGCAAAATTGGGTGATATGATCATTGGTTACACTTATGACAGAAAACCTGTAACTGCTAAAGAGCTTGAAGTTGAAGGTGCACTTGCTTTACTTCTTAAAGAAGCAATCAAACCAAACCTTGTACAGACTATGGAAGGTACACCTGCTTTAATCCATGGTGGACCATTCGCAAACATTGCACATGGCTGTAACTCTTTAATTGCTACAAACACAGCACGTAAACTTGCTGATATTGTAGTAACTGAAAGTGGTTTCGGTTCCGACCTTGGCGGAGAGAAATTCATGAACATCAAAGCGCGTAAAGGTGACTTCAAACCTGACGTTATCGTACTTGTTGCGACTATCCGTGCGCTTAAGATGAACGGTGGCGTTGCTAAAGCTGCTTTAGGCGAAGCAAACGTTGATGCTCTTAAAGAAGGTATTGTAAACTTAGGTAAACACATTGAGAACGCTCGTAAATTCGGTGTTGAGCCGGTTGTTGCATTAAACGACTTCGTTACAGACACTGATGAAGAGAGAGACTTTGTATTAGACTGGTGTAAGGGGCAGAACGTACGCGTTTCACTTACTCAGGTTTGGGAAAAAGGCGGCGAAGGTGGCGTCGACCTTGCGAACCAGGTACTTGAAGTCCTTGATCAGCCACAGGAGTTCAAACACCTTTATGACCTTGAATTGCCAATCGATCAGAAAATCGACAGGATTGTTAAAGAAGTATACGGCGGGGAAGGTGTAGTTCTTACTGCTAAAGCTCAAAAGCAGCTTGAAGAAATCGAAGCGAACGGTTTCGGAAACTTACCGGTCTGTATGGCTAAATCACAGTACTCACTGAGTGATGATCCGAAAAAACTTGGTCGTCCTGAAGGATTCACTGTAACGGTAAGAGAACTTAACGTTAAAGCTGGTGCTGGTTTCGTTGTTGCCCTTACAGGTGACATCATGACTATGCCTGGTTTACCGAAAACTCCATCTGCTGTTAACATGGATGTTGACGCAGAAGGTAACTCAAAAGGTTTATTCTAATAAATGAAAAAAGAGATCGGCCGATCGGCCGATCTCTTTTTATGCTTTAATTGAAGTTAATCATCATCGTCGTCGTCATCATCATCATCTCTGCTTGATGAACCCCCGACTGAATAACGATTGTCATATGTGTTGGTCACTGTGCCTCTCAGAGATGAATTGGGCAGACCTTCATCATCAAAAGCAGCACCCATTCTTGATTGTATTGCAGGGTCATTTAAACTGCTCTTGTCGGTGAGTCTTGTATCTTCTGCGACAGGGCCGGTAATCGGTTTGTCAAGATTTTTTTCACAGTCGCTTTCTGTTTCCATCGTAAGCGCGCAATATTCCATCTCTCTGACTGAATCCGGCTGTTGGAATGAAACGCCGCGTCCCATCTGATCCGGTGCGAGAGCAATCAGTTCCTGAGTCAGGTTACGCCAGTTATATATATGGAGGTACTGTTCGCCTTCATAGCCGGAAACCTGTGGGATATTTTCATCATATCCCATCCACAGTCCCAGTGTGACATCAGGGTTATAACCCATGAACCAAGAGTCGACGAATGAGTTGGATGTACCGGTCTTGGCTGCAAAATCATATTCGTTCTCGATGCTGCGATAGAAATCTTCGATATGATATGCAGAACCTGAAATAAAGGATTCCTGAAGCATATAAGACATCAGATATGCAGTTGAATCTTTGAACACTTCATTTTTAACAGGTTCGTGTTCGTAAACAACCTCGCCGTCAGGGCTCGTAATACTTTCAATCATATAACCTTCTGTAAAACTGCCATCCTGTGCAAAGCTTGAGAATGCATCCACGTTTTCCTGAACTGTCATGTTATTCGTACCCAGCGGCAGGGAAGCAAATCCACGGCCTTCATAGTCGAATAGTGTATCAGGCAGCGGCAGATTCATACGCTCGAAATACTCCTGAGGATTTTCTTCACGTACATCTGCCCATAATCTCAGTGTACTCAAGTTGTATGAGTTGCTGAGTGCATGTTTTGTAGAAACAAGGCCGAATTCTTCTTCGTAGTCATAGTTGGCAGGCTCATAACCGTTATAGCTGAACTTTTCATCCAGCAATACAGTGTCGGGAGCAACTATGCCTTTGTCGATTGCAGGTCCGAATGTAATCAGCGGTTTCATAGTTGAACCGATCTGACGGTCCGTCTGCGTAGCGTGGTTGACAGATGACGCATCATGGTCACGACCGCCGATGAAGCCTAATATTTTGCCACTGCTGTTTTCTTTCAATATTGCGCCTACTTCGTGATGCATCATTTCCTCTTCCTGATCAGACTCTTCGTCTATATCAATAGCATCTTCAGAACTTCTGTCACCATAATAATAGAAGTTATCATCTTTGACATCCTGCATGGTGTCATAGATTTCCTTATCAATGGTTGAAGTGATGTGATAGCCCTGATAGCGGAGAGCCTGGTTTGCCTGTTCTGTGTAGTCCTGGTTGATGAGTGGGGTAGAATCCACTTCTTCACGCGTCAGGCCATCTTCTTCTGCAAGGACATATTTTAATATTTGTACACTGCGTCGTTCCAGTTCGTCTGTTAAGAAAGGATAGTTCTGATTTGGAACAACGACACTGTCTGTCAAGTTCGCATATAAGTCATATTCGACAGCTTCGTCGTACTCTTCCTGATCAATCTTACCTTCCAATAACATACGGTCGAGGACGAATGTCTGCCTGTTCTTACCATACTGCAGATAATCTTCATTCTTGACATCGCCGCCCTGCATAAATGGTGTGTATGCATATGGGTTTTGCGGCATACCTGCTAAAAATGCACTTTCAGCGAGGTTGAGCTCACTGGCATCTTTTCCGAAAACACCTTCTGCAGCTGCCTGTATACCTGCAATATTCTGTCCATTGGCATTGCGTCCAAATGAAACGGCATTTAGATACGCTTCGATGATTTCATCTTTATCGAGCAGTTTTTCCACCCGGAAAGCAAGAAGCAGCTCGACAGCTTTTCTGTCGAAAGTCGTTTCATTTGTAAGCAGCTGGTTTTTAACCAATTGCTGAGTCAGCGTACTGCCGCCTGTACCGTCATCGCCGCCGGCGAAGACTTGGAGCGCAGCACGCATGAATGCTTTTGGCACAATACCGTTATGTTCATAGAAGTGCTCATCTTCAGTTGCGACGACAGCGTCGACAACATAAGGATTGATGTTCTCATAGTCGACTCTTTCTCTGATGAGATCCGCACGGAGTGTACCGAGCGATTCACCGGTGCCGAATGCAACGGTCGAACTTTCCGTCATTTCAGTCAGTGCAACAACCAGTTCATCGTTGGACTGGACCTCTTCATCGTTGACGAGAGCTGCGAAATAGCCCAGGCCGACACTGAAAGCCAGAAGGCCTAATAATGAAAATGCCAATATGATAAATAATACAATATTCCAGGCAGTTTCATATGTAGTGAAAAAAGCGACTCTGACTGGAGAACCAGCATTTCTAATTCGGCTGTTTATATTTGAAAATTTTTCCTTGAAGGTATTACCGGTTACCGAATCCTTGTCGCCTTTCGGTTCCTCCTTCGTAAAAATCTTCTTAATATTATCAAAAAACTCTTTAATATTCTTCTTCATGTGGACCTCCTATCAACGGACATTATACCATATATAAAATCATTATAGATAGTGATATCAACCCTTGCAAGAGTAAATAGTGATAAATTTATCACATCATATTCTATGCCGGCGAATAGTCAGGCAGTTGACTTTTATAATGAAGATGTTACTATTAAATTAATTTAATACCCTCTGAATAGTGGGAGAAGTAGCGGATTTATCCTGATTAAGAGAGCTGGTGGATGGTGAAAACCAGTGACGGATAGTTTGTGAATACACCCATACGAAAAATTCAGAAATCAGGATGATATTTATCCGAGAGTGAAACCGTTTGGTGGTACCGTGCGCTGCACCCATACTATATTTAGTGGGGTGTTTTTTTATTTTAAAAATCAGGAGGAATTATTGTGAACGCATTATTAGAAGATTTGAAGTACCGTGGTATTATTTACCAGATGACCGATGAAGAAAAAATCACTGAATTACTGGATACCGAACAGGTATCGATATACTGCGGGGCAGATCCTACGGCAGACAGTCTGCATATCGGCCATCTCGTTCCGTTCCTGACATTAAGACGTTTCCAGAAATTTGGACACCGCCCGGTGGTGCTTATCGGCGGTGGAACCGGCATGATTGGGGACCCTTCATTCAAAGCGGAAGAAAGAAAACTTCTGACAGAAGATCAGATCGACGGGAACGTTGATGGAATCAAGGCGCAGATGGGCAGAATTTTTGATTTCAATGATGAAAACGGTGCGGTCCTTGTAAATAACAAAGACTGGTTGAAAGAAATCTCATTAATCAGCTTCCTGAGAGATTACGGCAAACATGTCGGGCTGAACTACCTGCTCGGCAAAGATGCAATCCAGTCCCGTCTGGACACAGGCATTTCGTATACAGAATTTACGTACACCATTCTTCAGGCAATCGACTTCGGACATCTCAACAAAAACTATAATGTTAAAATGCAGATCGGCGGTTCCGACCAGTGGGGCAATATCACGAGCGGACTGGATCTGATGAGAAGAATGTACGGTGAAAACGATTCCCAGGGTCTGACGATACCTCTGATCACAAAAGCCGACGGCAAGAAGTTCGGTAAGACGGAATCAGGGAACATATGGCTGGATCCGGCAAGAACTTCACCATATGAATTTTACCAGTTCTGGCTGAACCAGAGCGATGCGGACGTCATCAAGTTCTTGAAACTGTTCACGTTCCTCGACAGAGAAGCAATCGAAGCACTGGAAAAATCAGTGGCTGAAGAACCACACCTGCGTAAAGCACAAAAAACTCTCGCAGAAGAAATCACAAAGTTCCTTCACGGAGAAGAAGCGCTTGAAGATGCGAAGAGAATTACAGAAGCATTGTTCAATGGTGAAATAAAAACACTGACTTCAAATGAAGTTAAAGATGCATTTAAAGACGTGCCGACTGCAAACTTCGACAGCAAAGATGAAAATCTGGTCAATGTCCTTGCCGAAACCAAAATCTCATCATCACGCAGACAGGCGAGAGAAGACATCAACAACGGAGCAATCTATATAAACGGCGAACGTCAGCAGGACGTCAATCATGTAATGACGGCAGATGACAAACTGGATGGAGAATTCACAGTCATCCGCCGCGGTAAAAAGAAATACCACATGGTGACATATAATAAGTAGAGTATGCATTATTAAGTGTAGACGAGTATGTTGGGGTATGTGATGGAGTTGCTCGTTTTCAGAAGCCGGAATACGAGTATATGAGAATATTCGACAGACATGCTCGTTACACCATCAGCTGAAATCACCAGAATCAAATAAGCGGAACAAAAAAGAGAGGACGAGATTAATTTCTTGTCCTCTCTTTACATATTAGAAACTGAATACTATCGGCATCCAGAAGTAGACTGCAAGAGTAATCACTATAACGGATATGATGTTCAGCCATACGCCTGCCTTTGCCATATCACCTATATTTAAATAGCCGGCACTGAATACTGCCGTATTCGGCGGAGTGGCAACGGGCAGCATGTAGCATGAACCTGCTGCGAGTGCAGCTGCTGCCATAAGCGGAAGCGGATCGATGCCGACTGCGACTCCCAGTCCGACAGTGAGCGGCAGGACCAGGTTCGACACTGCAGTATTGGACAATATTTCAGTCAGACTCAATATAAATACGACTAGGAGCAGCAGGATGAAGAAGTATTCCAGTCCTTCCAGTAATCCTAATACGTCACCGATGGCGTCATTCAGGCCAGAGGCACCGAATGCCTCTGCAAGTGCCATACCACCGCCGAAGAGGATAAGAACACCCCATGGCAAATCACGCATGTTCTCCCATTCCAATATACGTTCTCCTTTTCTGGAGCTTGGAAGTAAGAACAGCAGGACTGCACCAAACATGGCTATTGTCCCGTCGTGCAAACCTTCAAAAAACAACCCTACAGGTTCTGGTATGAATGGAACGCTTATGATAAATGGAGAAACAATCCACAATATTACAGTAATAAGAAATACAGCCGCAACTTTCATTTCATCAGCAGTGAACTTTCCCATTTCTTCAAGCTCATTTTTAATAAAATCCATGGTGCCAGATTTTTCTTCGGTCTTATTGATTTTGAACTGTGCCTTTGTTAAATAGAAATACAAAATGACCAGCATCACTATGGCAACAGGTCCTGCGAAAAAGAACCATTCTGCAAACGTGACTTCACGGTCTAATTGTGAACTGGCAATACCGGCAAGCAACGCGTTAGGAACCGCTGCGACAAGTGTGGCCAGACCCCCGATAGTGGCGGAGTAGGCAACAGTCAGCAAGATGCCTTTGGAGAATTTCTTAAAATTCTCTCCCTCTAAAATCTGCTTGTCCTGGACTTCATTGATCAGAGCGACTGCCACAGGCAGCATCATCAGGGCAGTGGCTGCGTTGGATACGAACATTGAAATACCCGCAGTGGCGATTAAAATACCCAAAATCATCCGGTTGCTTTCAGAACCGATCATCTTAATGATGTTCAGAGCAATCCGCCTATGTAAGTTCCATTTTTCAATGGCAAGGGCGATGACGAAACCACCGCCATACATGAAGATGACTGGACTTGCATAAGCTGGTGCAATGGTTTCTATGCCTGCCCCGTAAAAAGCAGGTATTAAAACTAACGGAATCAAAGAAGTTGCTGCCAGAGGTATAGGTTCTGTGACCCAGTAAGTTGCCACAAGAAGCGTCACACCTAAAACAATTCTTGGTTCATAAGCTAAAATACTTTCAGGAATTAAGAAATAGGCAAGGGCAAACAGCGCAGGGCCGAGCATCAGGCCAATCATGTTTCTTGTAGTGTAATGTTTCTCAGACTTCGAACTCATCATAACCACTCCTTGTAGAATATATATATTTTCTAACTCATTCGCGGAATGTATATTAATGGTGTATATTAATAAAAATATCAGATATTTCAAATAAAAGATATAGCCGGGATACGATGATCCGTATCCCGGCTATTAATATGTGTTTAAAAAATAATGTGAGCAATCACGATGATGATTGGCAATGTGATTGCTGTTCTCAGTAAGAAGATGATGAACAGCTTACCAAGCCCGATGGGTATTTTGGAACCCAGGATGACACCGCCGACTTCTGATAAGTAGATCAGCTGTGTGATACTCAGGGCACCGACTACAAATCTTGTCATGTCCGAAGCAACCGTTTCAATTAAAATTGCCGGCAGAAACATGTCTGTGAATCCGATAAACAGTGTTTCGGATGCTGCCTGTGCCTCTTCTATTCCCACCAGCTCCAGCAGTGGTACAAATGGCGCACCGATCCATGTAAATACAGGTGTGTATTCAGCGACAATCGTACCGAGTGTACCAATAGCCATTACAATCGGCAGTACTGCAAACCACATATCTCCGACTGTCTTCAATCCATCTTTCAAATAATCTGTAAAGCCATCAGCTTTTTCAGCTTTTTCCATAGCCTGACGGTAACCCCATGTAAACGGGTTGTAGCCCTCAGGTATCACTTCATTCAGTTCTCTGTCTTCACGGTGATATGTGTCTTCTATTCTGGACAGAGGGGGTATTCTCGGCATGATGAATGCCGCAGCAAGACCGGCGATCAATACTGTCAGGTAGAATACTCCGAAATAATTCATCAGGCCGATCAAATCTAAAATGACCACTGTAAACGTGATGGAAACTACAGAGAAGGTTGTCGCAATGACTGTTGCTTCTCTTCTTGTATAATATCCATCTTCATATTGTTTACTGCTTAAAAGGACACCGACTGTCCCATCTCCGACCCATGAAGCCAGATTGTCGACGGTTGAGCGTCCGGGCAGTGTGAATAAAGGTCTCATCACCTTCGTGAAAATCGCACCTACAAATTCAAGCAGCCCGTAGTTCAATAACAGCGGCAGCAGTATTCCGGCAAATAAGAACACCGATAATAATGTCGGCATCAGATCGTTAAGGATCATGCCGCCCGTGCCCATGGAAGTGACGACTTCAGGTCCGAGTTCAAAATAAGTCAATAATACGAATATCGCACCAAGAAGTCTTGTCCCCACCCAGACAGGTGTAACAGAAAACATATCAGCCAGCATTTGTGAATTTGGTTTATGTATCCAGCTGAAAATGACTGTCAGAATAGCAGCCAAAGTGATTATAATGGTAATTATGAGTAAAGCTGATTCATGTCCCAGCAAGTCCAGCAATAATCCTGCCAAATATGCAATCGGTATCGTTGTATTACCGTCCGCATCTGTCAGGGGGAACAGGAACATGAATATACCAATTAAAGATGGTATTAAAAATTTTAATAAAGTTGCAGTTTTGTTCATAAATATCCCTACCTTTATTTAAATTATACAATTCATAATTGTAAAGTAAACAGTGAAAATACAAGGAAGCGTTTTCATTACTCATTTACAGTTTATACTCTGTCTAATATTAATTCAATCATTATTTCATAATGTATATGTTTAACTTTTGCGAGATTTTCGATTGTCTGTATAATATTTGATGAAGGGGGAGTACTGATGAAGATTATTGATACACATTGCGATGCACTGTTGAAACTGCAGAGTGACAGCAGAAATTCAAAAGGATTTATGGATGAACATTCAACATTGGGTTTTTTGGATGCAGAAGAGATTGATACGAATTATAAGCGTTTGAGAGAAGGGGATGTGCAGGTTCAGTTCTTTGCTATTTTCATCTCCCCGAAAGTGCCGGATAACGAAAAGTGGCAACATGCGCTTGAACAGGTGGATGCTTTTTATAATGAAGTGCTTACTCAGGAAAATATGGTGCATATTAAAAACCTGAAAGATATAAAACAGTTGAAGCCGCATGAAACCGGAGCAGTTTTAACACTTGAAGGATCGGATGCATTCGGTAACGATCTGATGAAACTGCGGACACTGATCCGGCTGGGTGTACTGTCTCTCGGTCTTGTATGGAATAACGCCAATCTGGTAGCGGACGGTGTGGGTGAGTCGAGAGGTGCCGGTCTGTCGAACTTCGGCGCCGAGGTGATCAAAGTATGCAATGACAATGATGTGCTCATCGATGTGAGCCATTTAAATATTCCGGGCTTCAACGATATCATAGATAAAGCGGACAGAGTATTTGCAAGCCACTCAAATGCACGCGGGATATATGATCATCCGCGTAATCTGACAGATGAACAGATTACGCAGGTCATCGACAGAAACGGTATGGTCAATATCGTTTTCTGCCCGATGTTCATCAATGACGGAGCGCTTGAAATTGAAGATTTGTTTCCTCATATCGACCGAATCATAAAACTCGGCGGTACGGATCATATCGGCATAGGTTCCGATTTTGACGGCATTGACACATATGTAAACGGCCTGCGGCACGCAGGCGAATTCCAGAACCTCGTCAACAGCCTTCAGGAACGATACGGCACAGAGTTCACTGAAAAGATGACCCACCGTAATTTCATTAATATATTCTGTGAATAAAAGGCCGCCTCCGGTCTTTTATTCATCTCTTATACGTTCGTACTGTTCTTCTATTGAATTGAATTTGGTGTCGATATTGTCCTCGAGCATTTGGATTTCTTCAAGATCTTGTTCGAATGATTCTGAAAAACTGTCGTCATCCATAGGATTGGATACATAGAAATTCAAATTGAACTCTCCGTAGCGTTTCGTCAATGTTTCCAGAGTATTGATGTAATCAAGCATCGATTCCTGCAGTTCAAGATGATCGGTGCCGCCGAATTCATAATTATTGATCACCGATTTGAAGTCATCGAATTTTGGTACGAGGTTATTATAATAAATGTCGACCTGACCTTCACGATCATCCGAATTTCTGATATCTTCCAGTTCACGTTCCATGTCATTTCTAAGCTCTTCATGGTTTCTGCTGAATGCTTCATATAAACTTTCCAGATCATCACTTTCATTGTCGCCGCAGCCGATCAATATAAAACTGACGGCCGCCATCAGAAATATTAATTTTTTCATGGAACACCTTCCTTTATTCTATTTTAACATGTTTGAATATTAGATTAAGTTTTATTTGTCTCATAAATATTGTATAATATTCAAGTTGATTATTTTTAAAGGTTTAAGGTGATAATGTGAATAAAAAATTATTGATCACTTTTACAGTCGGTGTATTTTTACTCGGTATGATGGAACTGATCATTTCCGGAATACTCGAACTGATGAGTGACGATTTAGGAATCAGTGTCGCTGTGACAGGTCAGCTGATCACTGTTTACGCAGTAAGTTTTGCGATTTTTGGTCCGGTATTGGTAAAGCTTACAGAAAAATATAAACCGAAGCCTGTCATTTTAATTTCTTTGGTCGTATTCATATTCGGTAACGTCATTTTCGGATTATCCGACACATTTCTGATGCTCGCCTTCGGCAGAGTGGTGACAGCGATGGCAGCTGCCATCTTCATTGTCAAAATATTGGATATGACCGTCGTGTTGTCAGAGCCGAGTATCAGAGGAAAAATGATTGCGCTCGTATATATGGGGTTCTCGGCTGCGAATGTGTTCGGGATACCGATAGGAACTTTGGTCGGTACACTGTTTGGATGGAGGATCATATTCCTCCTTGTCATCATCCTTTCCATATTAGTGGGAATCGGTCTTATGCTGCTGGTTCCAGACAAGGAATCGGAAAATAAGGAAAGTACGACAAAAACGCATATTAAAAATATGAGGAATGTGGTTTTATATATCGGGGTGACAATGTCTGTGCTGATCGGTAATTACATAGTACTCGGATATATTTCTCCACTCATGACCTCCAACGGATTTACAATCGAAAATGTTTCAATCGCTCTGTTCATCGCGGGTGCCGGTGGAATGGCCGGGACGGTCCTCGGTGGAAATCTGGTGGACCGGTTCGGTTCCAGAAGAACAATCATTACGATGATGATTTTATTTTCACTGACGATGCTTGCCATGCCGCTGCTGTACAGCACTCCGATTCTGTTCTATATCAACCTGTTCATCTGGAGCCTCTTCCAATGGAGTACAAGTCCGGCAGTGCAGGCGGGTCTGGTCGATAATGTCGACGGCTCGGCTGCGAGCGTCTT
>Ga0079225_10000256_pt1 | contig 28558 bp, 23 predicted proteins | sample Poulit2012_FD_76344 | JGI IMG/M metagenome (GOLD analysis project Ga0079225, IMG submission 76344) | Agricultural soil microbial communities from Georgia to study Nitrogen management - Poultry litter 2012 | ecosystem: Environmental > Terrestrial > Soil > Agricultural land | place: USA: Georgia... | reverse complement strand
ATGCCCCAACGCGGGCTCGCGCTGCCGCTGCTGGGCCGGGTGATGCCGGGGCTGGCGGGCCGGTCGGGGTCGCGGGCGCTGGGCGCGGTGTACTTCCCCGGGCTGGTCTCCTCGGTGCAGGGCACGATCCCGTTGCTCGACACCGAGGCCCCGGCGGTCAACGGGGTGGCCACCGCGCGCGCGTTGGCCCGCATGTACGGCGCGATCGCCAACGGCGGGCGCCTCGACGGCACCGAGTTCCTCGCCGCGGACCGGGCGGCCGCCCTGTCCGGGCGCGCCCGGCTGCGCGCCGACGGCAACCTGGTGCTGCCGGTCCCGTTCCACCTGGGCTACCACGCGGCACCGCTGGGGGCGCTGCCCGGATTCGGCCACGTCGGGCTGGGCGGCTCGGCGGGCTGGGCCGACCCGGCCCACGGTCTGGCGTTCGGCTTCGTGCACAACCGGCTGCTCACCCCGTTCGTGCTCTCCGACCACGCCGGGTTCGTCGCGCTGGGCACCCTGATCCGGCGCGCGGCGGCCGGGCTGACCGCCGGCGACCTCACCCCGGTCACCGGGTTCGGGGCGCGGTGTCGCCGCGTCGACGCGGCCGCCGGCTGAGGTTCTGGTCAGCGCCGCCGGCCATGGTCTAGGGTTTACCCAAGTCACGGTTGGAGAAACACCGGACGGAACAGCCCCCACGGGTCGACGGTAAAGGAGTCACCGCACCATGAGCATCGCCGAACGCAGCACGCAGACCGTCTGGGAGGGCCCGCTGGCCTCCGGGACCGGCACCTTCGCCAACAGCAGCAGCGCCGTGCTCGACGGTCAGCAGGTGACCTGGGCGGCGCGCACCGAGGCCCCCGGCGGCAAGACCTCCCCGGAGGAACTCGCCGCGGCCGCCCACTCGTCGTGCTTCTCGATGGCGCTCTCACTCAAGCTCGGGGAGAACAAGACCCCGCCGCAGCGGCTCGAGGTCACCGCCGCGGTCACCCTCGACGAGGTCGACGGCGCCCCGACCATCACCACCTCCGCGCTGACGGTCCGCGCCGAGGTGCCCGGGATCGACAAGGACGCCTTCGCCGCGGTGGTCGACGAGGCCGCCGCGCTCTGCCCGGTGTCGCGGCTGTTCGCCGGCGCGACGATCACCGTCGACGCCCAGCTCGCCTGAGATCACGGCGGCACCGATGTCCGCTGACACCGCCGACACCGCGCTGTCGGCGATTCTGGAACGCGAACACCACGAGATCGACGCCGGCATCGAACGGTTCCTCGCCGTCCTGGCCGACGGCACCGTCAACGCCGCGGCGTTGACCACCGCACTGGAGGCGCTGCGCCGCCACATCTACCTCGAAGAGGTGCTGTTGTTCCCGCCGCTGCGGGTGGGCGCGCTGATGATGCCGATCATGGTGATGATCCGCGAGCACGGCCAGATGTGGCAGCTGATCGAGGCCCTCGACGCCGGGCTGGCCGACGCGGCCGACTCCGCGCAGCTGGAGCGCGACTGCCGGGAGCTCATGACGCTGCTGGAGCGGCACAACTCCAAGGAGGAGCCGGTCATCTACCCGCACGCCGACGCCGACATGCCCCCGCAGGCCGACACCAAACTGCGCCGGTTCCTCGACGGCGGCACCACCCCCGACGGCTGGGTCTGCCAGCAGGCCGCCATCGGCTGAGCCGCATCTCGGGGGTGGGCGTGCGGCGACCGCGGTAGCGTGAACCGATGCACACCCGGGTCGCCGCGTTGCTCGGCGTGGAGTACCCGATCTGCGCGTTCAGCCACTGCCGCGACGTGGTCGCCGCGGTCACCAACGCCGGCGGGTTCGGCGTGCTCGGCGCGGTCGCGCACAGCCCGGATCGGCTCGACGCCGAACTGGGCTGGATCGCGCGAGAGACCCGCGGGCGGCCGTTCGGCGTGGATCTGCTGTTGCCGCCGACCTACGTCGGCGCCGAGCGGGGCGGCCTGGACGCCGACGCGGTGGCCGCGTTGCTGCCGGCCGAGCATCGGGAGTTCGTCGACGAGATCCTGCGGCGCTACCGGATTCCGGCCGTGCCGACCGCGGCGCCGGCCGGGGCGCTCAACGTCGCCCCGAAGGGGTATGAACCGCTGCTGGAGGTGGCCTTCGCCCACGACATCCGGCTGATCGCCAGCGCACTGGGCCCCCCACCGCCGGATCTGGTGACCCGCGCCCACGAGCGCGACGTGGTGGTGGCCGCGCTGGCCGGCACCGTCGAGCACGCCCGCCGGCACGCCGGCGCCGGGGTGGATCTGGTCGTCGCCCAGGGCGGGGAGGCCGGCGGCCACACCGGGGAGGTGGCCACGATGGTGCTGGTGCCCGAGGTGGTCGGCGCGGTGGCGCCGGTGCCGGTGCTCGCCGCCGGCGGGATCGCGACAGGCCGGCAGATGGCGGCGGCGCTGGCGCTGGGCGCCGAGGGAGTCTGGTGCGGGTCGGTCTGGTTGACCACCGAGGAGGCCGAGACCCCGCCGGTGGTCAAGGAGAAGTTCCTTGCCGCGGAGTCGACCGACACGGTGCGCTCGCGCTCGCTCACCGGGAAACCGGCGCGGATGCTGCGCACCGCCTGGACCGACGAGTGGGACCGTCCCGACCGCCCGGCGCCGCTGGGCATGCCGCTGCAGAACGCCCTGGTCGCCGAGGCACAGCGGGCGATCATCGAGGCGGCGGAGCGCTCGGGCACCCGCGCCGACGCGTTGGCCACCTACTTCGTCGGCCAGGTCGTCGGCGCCCTGGACCGGGTCCGGCCGGCCCGCGCGGTGGTGCTGGAGATGGTCTCGGAGTTTATCGACGCCGTGCACCGCCTCGACGGGATGCTCGAGGACCCGCGCTGAGGCGTCTAGCCGGTGCTGTCCTCCAGCCGGAACCCGACCTTCATCGTCACCTGGAAGTGGCCGACCTCGCCGTCGCTGAGATGCCCGCGGATCGAGGACACCTCAAACCAGTTGAGGTCGCGCATCGTGGTGGCCGCGCGGGCCAGCCCGTTGCGGATCGCCGCATCCACCCCGTCGGGGGAGCTGCCCACGATCTCGATGACCCGGTAGGTGTTGTCGTTCATTCTCGCCCCACTCTCTGTTCGGTGTCGCCTGGCCCGCTTGGCCGCAGGATAGGGCGCGGACCCCGGCGGCGGAGCCGGATCGTAGAATCGGGGCAGCGGCGTCGATCCGGCCATCACCGGGGAGCCTCCGGAAGAACGGCCGAGCAGGCCCACTAGACCCGGACGGGTAGGCCCGTCACAGCCACAGTGGAGCGGCCGCGGCCGGGACCTGTCCCGGCGCGGCAAGCGGGGTGGTACCGCGGCGCTCGCGCACCGGCGCGTCGTCGTCCCCGCGCCCGGACAGGCGCAGGAGACGGCAGACCGTGACAGAACACAGCTACCCGAAGGTGGCGGCCGGCACCCTCGACTTCCCGGCGATGGAGGCCGACGTGCTGGCCTACTGGGCCGGCGACGACACCTTCCGCGCCTCCATCGCCCGCCGAGCCGACGCCGAGGAGTACGTCTTCTACGACGGGCCCCCGTTCGCCAACGGGCTTCCGCACTACGGTCACCTGCTCACCGGTTACGTCAAGGACATCGTGCCGCGGTACCGCACCATGCGCGGCTACCGGGTGGAGCGCCGTTTCGGGTGGGACACCCACGGGCTGCCCGCCGAGCTCGAAGCCGAACGCCAGCTGGGCATCACCGACAAATCGCAGATCGACGCGATGGGCATCGCCGCGTTCAACGCCGCCTGCCGCGAATCGGTGTTGCGCTACACCGACGAGTGGCGCGCCTACGTCACCCGCCAGGCCCGCTGGGTGGACTTCGACAACGACTACAAGACGCTGGACCCGACGTTCATGGAGTCGGTGATCTGGGCGTTCAAACAGCTCTACGACAAGGGCCTGGCCTACCAGGGCTACCGGGTGCTGCCGTACTGCTGGCGCGACGAGACCCCGCTGTCCAACCACGAACTGCGGATGGACGACGACGTCTACCAGAGCCGCCAGGACCCCTCCCTGACCGTCGGGTTCGCGATCGCCGGTGGCCCGTCGGACGGGGGACCGGCGGGCGAGCTGGCCGGTGCCCACCTGCTGATCTGGACCACGACCCCGTGGACGCTGCCGGCCAACCTGGCGGTCGCTGTCGGCCCGGAGGTCACCTACGTGCAGGTGGCGGTCGGCCAGCGGCGCTACCTGCTAGCCGAGGACCGGCTCGGCGCCTACGCCCGCGAACTCGGCGAGGAGCCCACCGTGTGCGGCCGCTACCGCGGCGCGGCACTGGCCGGGCTGACCTACCTGCCGCCGTTCGCCTATTTCGCGGACGCGCCCAACGCGTTTCGGGTGCTTTGCGCCGACTTCGTCTCCACCGAGGACGGCACCGGCATCGTGCACCTGGCGCCGGCCTACGGTGAGGACGACAAGGCCACCACCGACCCGGCCGCGATCACCCCGGTCACCCCGGTGGACGCCCGGGGCCGCTTCGACGACACCGTGCCCGACTACGCGGGCCAGCAGGTCTTCGACGCCAACCGCGCGATCATCCGCGACCTCAAGGACGGCAGCGGGCCGACCGCCGCCGGCAAGGCGGTGCTGGTGCGCCACGAGACCTACGAGCACCCCTACCCGCACTGCTGGCGCTGCCGCAATCCGCTGATCTACAAGGCGGTGTCGTCGTGGTTCATCAAGGTCAGCGAGTTCCGCGATCGCATGGTCGAACTCAACGAGCAGATCACCTGGCACCCCGAACACGTCCAGCACGGCCAGTTCGGCAAGTGGCTGGCCGGCGCCCGAGACTGGTCGATCTCGCGGAACCGCTACTGGGGCACGCCGATCCCGGTGTGGACCTCCGATGACCCGGCGTATCCGCGCGTGGACGTCTACGGCAGCCTCGATGAACTCGAACGCGACTTCGGGGTCCGCCCGGACAACCTGCACCGGCCCTACATCGACGAGCTGACCCGGCCCAACCCCGACGACCCGACCGGCGCCTCGACGATGCGGCGCATCCCCGACGTACTCGACGTGTGGTTCGACTCCGGCTCGATGCCGTTCGCCCAGGTGCACTACCCGTTCGACAACGCCCGCTGGTTCGACGGGGGCGAGGGCACCGAGGCGCACTTTCCCGGCGATTTCATCGTGGAGTACATCGGCCAGACGCGCGGCTGGTTCTACACCCTGCACGTGCTGGCCACCGCCCTGTTCGACCGCCCGGCGTTCCAAACCTGTGTCGCGCACGGCATCGTGCTCGGCTCCGACGGGCAGAAGATGAGCAAGTCGCTGCGCAACTACCCCGACGTGTCGGAGGTGTTCGACCGCGACGGCTCCGATGCGATGCGCTGGTTCCTGATGGCCTCGCCGATCCTGCGCGGCGGCAACCTGGTCGTCACCGAGGCGGGCATCCGCGAAGGAGTGCGGCAGGTGATGTTGCCGCTGTGGAACGCCTACAGTTTCCTGGCCCTCTACGCGCCGAAACCCGGGGGCTGGCGCACCGATTCCGCCCACGTGCTGGACCGCTACATCCTGGCCAAACTCGCCGTGTTGCGCGACGAGTCGACCGCCGCGCTGGATAGGGCCGACATCTCGGTGGCCTGCGACGAACTGCGCCAGTTCACCGACGCGTTGACCAACTGGTGTGTGCGCCGCTCCCGGTCGCGGTTCTGGACCGAGGACCTCGACGCCGTCGACACGCTGCACACGGTGCTGGAGGTGACCGCACGGCTGGCCGCCCCGCTGCTGCCGCTGACCACCGAGACCCTGTGGCGCGGGCTGACCGGGGCGCGCTCGGTGCACCTGACCGACTGGCCTGAGCCCGGCGCGCTGCCCGCCGACCCCGACCTGGTGACCGCGATGGACCTGGTCCGCGACGTCTGCTCGGCCGGCTCCTCGCTGCGCAAGGCCAAGAAGCTGCGCGTACGGCTGCCGCTGCCGAAACTGACGGTGGCGGTGCAGGATCCGGCCAGCCTGCAGCCGTTCGTGGACCTGATCGCCGACGAGCTCAACATCAAGTCCGTCGAGCTCACCGACGACATCGCCGGCTACGGCCGCTTCGAGCTCACCGTCAACGCCCGGGTCGCCGGGCCGCGGCTGGGCCGCGATGTGCAGGCCGCGATCAAGGCGGTCAAGGCCGGCGAGGCCGTGCTCGCCGAGGACGGCACGCTGCACGCCGGGCCGGCGGTGCTGGCGCCCGGGGAGTTCGAGTCCCGGCTGGTCGCCGCCGAACCGGAGTCCACCGCCGCGCTGCCCGGCGGCACCGGGCTGGTGGTGCTCGACGCCACCGTGACCCCCGAACTGGAGGCCGAGGGCTGGGCCAAGGACCGGATCCGCGAGCTCCAAGACCTGCGCAAGTCCAGTGGGCTGGAGGTCTCCGACCGGATCGCGGTGCGCATGGCGGTGCCCGACGAGCGGCTCGAGTGGGCGCGCACCCACGCCGAGCTGATCGCCGGGGAGATCTTGGCCACCGAGTTCCTCGTCGCCGAACCCGGGCCCGGCGCCGCCGAGATCGGCGACGGGGTGCGGGTGAGGATCCACCGGGTGTGACCGCCCTAGCATGGCGGTGTGGCCGCCCGCTGGGTTCTGCATCTGGACATGGACGCGTTCTTCGCCTCCGTGGAGCAGCTGACCCGCCCCACCCTGCGGGGCCGACCGGTGCTGGTCGGCGGCCTCGGTGGTCGCGGCGTGGTGGCCGGGGCCAGCTACGAGGCGCGGGTGTTCGGGGCCCGCTCGGCGATGCCGATGCATCAGGCCCGCCGACTGGTCGGGGCGCCGGCGGTGGTCTTGCCGCCCCGCGGCACGGTGTACCGCATCGCCAGTCGCCGTGTCTTCGACACCGTGCACGCTCTCATCCCGGTCGTCGAGCAGCTCTCCTTCGACGAGGGGTTCGGTGAACCCGCCGAACTGGCCGGCGCCGACGTCGCTGCGGTACACCGCTTCTGCGCCGAGTTGCGCGCGCGGGTGCGCGCCGAGACCGGCCTGATCGCCTCGGTGGGCGCCGGCTCGGGGAAACAGCTCGCCAAAATCGCCTCCGATCTGGCCAAACCGGACGGCATCCGGGTGGTGGCCCCCGAGGAGGAGCGTGCGCTGCTGCACCGGTTGCCGGTGCGCCGGCTGTGGGGGGTCGGCCCGGTCGCCGAGGAGAAGCTTCACCGCCTCGGCGTCGACACCATCGGGGCGTTGGCGGCGCTCAGCGACGCCGAGGTCGCCGATATCCTCGGCGCCACCACCGGCCCGGCCCTGCACCGGCTGGCCCGCGGTATCGACGACCGGCCGGTGGTCGAACGCGCCGACGCCAAGCAGATCAGCGCCGAGTCCACCTTCGCCACCGACCTGACCACTCTGAGCGCACTGCACGAGGTCATCGGCCCCATCGCCGAGCACGCCCACCGTCGTTTGCTGCGCGACGGTCGCGGCGCACGCACCGTCACGGTGAAGCTGCGCAAGTCCGACATGGCCATCCTGACCCGCTCGGCAACGCTGCCGTATGCCACCACCGATGCCGCCACCCTGGTCGGGGCGGCCCGGCGGCTGCTGCTCGACCCGCAGCAGATCGGCCCGATCCGGCTGCTCGGGGTCGGCTTCTCCGGGCTGAGCGAGGTGCGTCAGGAGTCGCTGTTCCCCGGCCTGGAGAGGGCGGGGCAGAGCACCGAGACGGCCGGCGAGCAGGCGCCCGTCGCGGCGGCGACGCCCGGGGGAGACGCCGAGTCTGCCTGGCGCATCGGCGATGACGTCTCCCACCGGGACTTCGGGCACGGTTGGGTGCAGGGCAGCGGGCACGGGGTGGTCACGGTGCGCTTCGAGACGCGCGCCACCGGGCCGGGGCCGGTGCGCACCCTGGCGGCCGACCGTGCCGGGCTGGCCGCGGCCGACCCGGTCGACAGCCTGGACTGGCCGGCGTTCGTCGCGGCGATCCGCGCCGAGGAGGACGCCGCGATCGCCCCGACGCCGAGCTGAGGTCGCCGGCGGATCGGCGGGGGAGAAAATTCGTGTCCGGGCCGGTGGCGCGGCGTTGTTAGCGTGATGCCCACGGCACCGCGCCACGAGGAGGAGGGGTCATGACCAGCTGGATGGTCCGCCGAGGCGGCCACCAGCCCGGCGGTGGTGGCCGCCGCGCGCGGCACGCTGTGCACCCAGGCGCCGGGTTGAGCCGGGTCGCCGCGGCGCGCATCGGCGCTCATCCCCAGCGCCGCACCGCCTCGTCGACCGGCGTGCCGGCCGCCAGCGCCGCCATCACCAGCACCCGGGTCTGCGGGGGGCGCAGCCGCTCGGCGAGCACCGCCCCGGCCGCCAGCAGCGCGTGCCCCGGCGCGTAGCGCGGCTCCACCCCGCCGTGCGGCACCCGGGTGGACACCACCACCGCGACCCCGGTGTCCACCGCCGCACGCACCCCGTCGATGAGGTCCGGCCCGGCGTTGCCGCAGCCGAGCCCTTCCAGCACCACCGCCGCCGCCCCCGCGCTCACGCAGGCGGCGAGCGCCACCGCGTCCGCGCCGGGGTAGGCCGCCACGATGTCGACCCGCGGCGGCCCGGCCGGCGCCCGGTCCAACCGTGGGCGCGGCGGGTCGGCGGTGAAGCGCACCGTGTGGGCGGCGACGGTGCCGACGACCTGCCCGGTGTAGCAGCCCAACTCGGTGGTGCTGGCCTTCTGCAACCCCAGCGGGGTCAGGATGCGCCCCGCGAAACACACCAGCACCCCGCGTCCGGCGGCCGCCGGGTCGGCGGCCACGGTCAGCGCGTCGGCCAGGTTGCCCGGCCCGTCGGCGTCGGGGGCGTCACCGCCGCGCTGCGCGCCGGTGATCACCACCGGGGCGGTGCCGGCGTAGGCCAGCTCCAGCCACAGCGCGGTCTCCTCGATGCTGTCGGTGCCGTGGGTGAGCACCACCGGGCCGCGCCCGGCGGCGTCGCTGACCGCGCTGGTGATCGTCTGCCAGTCGGCCGGTGTGAGCGCGGCACTGTCGCGCGCCAGCAGGTCGGTGACCACGACGTCGAGGCCCGCCGGGGTCGCCGCGCCGGCCACCAGGTCGGCGCCGGTGCGGGTGGGGCGCAGCACGCCGCGCTCATCGGCGCTGGTCGCGATCGTTCCTCCGGTGGTGATGACGGTGACGGTGCGCATGGCCCGATCATCCACCACGGCGCCGGACCGGATCGCGGTTAGGGGATGATGGGGGCGTGGCGGATGAACACACAGACTCGCTGGAGCCGACGGCCGCGCCGCCCGAGGAGCCCGCCAAGCCGCCGCGCCGGCTGAAACTGCTGCTCTCGGTGGCCGCGGTGGTGTTGCTCATCGACGTCGTCACCAAGGTGCTGGCGGTGCGGTTGCTCACCCCCGGCCAGCCGGTGCCGATCATCGGCGACACCGTCACCTGGACGCTGGTGCGCAACTCCGGGGCGGCGTTCTCGATGGCCACCGGCTACACCTGGCTGTTGACCCTGATCGCCACCGGGGTGGTGGTCGGCATCATCTGGATGGGCCGCCGGCTGGTGTCGCCGTGGTGGGCGATCGGGCTGGGCATGATCCTCGGCGGGGCGATGGGCAACCTGGTGGACCGCTTCTTCCGGGCTCCGGGCCCGCTGCAGGGCCACGTGGTCGATTTCCTGTCGGTCGGGTGGTGGCCGGTGTTCAACGTCGCCGACCCGGCGGTGGTCGGCGGGGCGATCCTGTTGGTGGCCCTGTCGCTGTTCGGCTTCGACTTCGACACCGTCGGCCGGCAGAAGGCCGACAAACCCCGATGACCCGGCGCTCGATGCCGGTCCCGGAGGGGCTGGCCGGTCTGCGGGTCGACGCCGGGCTGGCGCGGCTGCTCGGGTTGTCGCGCACCGCGGTGGCCACCCTCGCCGAGACCGGGGGCGTCGAGGTCGACGGCGCCCCGGTCGGCAAATCCGATCGGCTGGTCGCCGGGGCCTGGCTGCAGGTGCAGCTGCCCGAGCCGGCCGCGCCGCCGCAGAACACCCCCGCCGAGGTGGAGGGGATGGGCATCCTCTACGCCGACGACGACCTGGTCGCCGTCGACAAACCGGCCGGGGTCGCCGCGCACGCCTCGGTGGGCTGGTCCGGTCCGACCGTGCTCGGCGGGCTGGCCGCCGCCGGATTCCGGATCACCACCTCGGGGGCACCGGAACGCCAGGGGGTGGTGCAGCGCCTCGACGTGGGCACCTCGGGGGTGATGGTGGTGGCGCTCTCCGAGCGCGCCTACAGCGTGTTGAAGCGGGCGTTTAAGGCCCGCACCGTCGACAAGCGCTATCACGCGCTGGTGCAGGGCCACCCCGACCCGTCCAGCGGCACCATCGACGCCCCGATCGGCCGCCACCGCGGCCACGACTGGAAATTCGCGGTGACCGCCGGCGGGCGGCCCAGCCTGACCCACTACGACACCCTGGAGGCGTTCGTCGCGGCCAGCCTGCACGACGTGCAGCTCGAGACCGGCCGCACCCACCAGATCCGGGTGCACTTCGCCGCGCTGCACCACCCGTGCTGCGGGGATCTGACCTACGGGGCGGACCCGACGCTGGCCGCCAAGCTCGGCCTGCAGCGGCAGTGGCTGCATGCGGTCTCGCTGGGGTTCGCCCACCCCGCCGACGGTCGCCGCGTGGAGATCACCAGCGAGTACCCGCCCGACCTGCGCGGCGCCCTCGAGGTGCTGCGCGCCGGGCACTGACCGGCCCGGCTCAGCCGGGCTTGCCGGCCTCGACGAGCACGCGGGTGGCGTGGGCGACGAACGGCCCGTCGGCCTCGATGCGCTCGTGCAGGGCGCGCAGCCGCGCACGATCGGCCTCGACGTCGAAGTCGGGCACCAGCCAGATCACCTTACGCAGGTAGTAGACGACCGCGCCGATGTCGAAGAACGCCATCGGCAGCCGTTCCAGCCGGGCCTGCCCGACGGTGAGCCCGGCGGCGGTGGCCGCGGCGGTCTCGGCGCCGGGCGCGCGCTGCGCCCCGGCCCGCGGCCGGGGCCCCCGGAGGAACTCGAGGAGCTCCAGCGCGCTGCCCGGCCCCACGTGCTGGGCGAAGTAGCGTCCGCCGGGGCGCAGCACCCGGGCGATCTCGGTCCACCACACCTCGTTGGGGTGACGGCTGCACACCAGGTCGAACGCGTCGTCGGCGAACGGCAGCGGCGGGCGCTCAACGGTGACGACGACCACGCCACGGCGGTGCAGCAGCGCGGTGGCGCGTGCGGCGTTGGGCGCCCACCCCTCGGTGGCGGCCATCGTCGCCGGCAGCGCGCGCACCCCGGCGAGGACCTCCCCGCCGCCGGTCTGCAGATCCAGCGCGGCGGTCACCGTCGCCAGCCGCGCGCCGAGGGCCCGCTGGTACCCCCAGGAGGGGCGCGCCTCGGTGGCCCGCCCGTGAAGCCAGGAGAAGTCCCAACCGTCGACCGGCGCCGCGGCCGCCTCGGCGATCAGCTCATCGAAGCGCATCGCCGGGCTCAGCGGGTCAAACAGCGGAAGGTGTTGCCGTAGAAGTCGACGGCGGCCTCACCGTGATGCTCCCAGTACTGGATGCCGGTGCGGGTGTAGCGCGAGCCGCTGGCCGCCGGCCGGATGAACGCGATCTCGCGGTCGCCCTGCCAGGTCAGCGCTACGACCGCCGGGTCCAGATCGTTGTAGAACGTCACCTCCAGCGGCGGCACCGCCTGCTCGTGACTGCCCCGGCACCGGTCGAACACCGCGGTCGGCCCGGCCGCCGTGGCCGGGTCGGCGATCTGCAGCTCGGCCAGCCGGGTCAGGTACGCCTCGCGCAGGCACTCGGTGACCGCCGCGGCGGTCCCGGGGCGCTGCGTGCAGTCGTCGCGCTGCGCGGTCCAGCCGCGTTGCGCGGTGGCCAGGCCCGCGGCGTCGGGCCGCTGCTCGGCCTGCCGGTAGGTCTCGGCCAGCCGGTCGTTGAGCGCCCCCAGCTGCGGGTCCGCACAGATCAGCGCCGCCACCTGCGCGGTGTGGGGCCCGGTCGCGCAGTCGATCTGCAGGGCGGCGGCCGGGTCGGGGGCCCCCGGTGCACCGCATCCGGCCAGCGCCGCCGCGGCCGCCAGCAGCGGCGCGGCGCGTGCGCGGCTCACTGCCCCGACGGCGACTGCGGCGGCCTGATCTTGAACGAGATTCGCAGTTTGGTGCGGTAGGTGATCTTGCCCTCCTCGTCGAGGGCCATGTCCTGCTCGACCACCTCGGCCACCCGGACATCGTGGATCGTGTGCTGTGCGCGGCGCACCGCCTCGGCCGCGGCGTCCTCCCACGACACCGTGGACGTCCCGATCAACTCGGTGACCTTGTACACACTCATGCCTGCCTCCTCAGCTTCACGAACACCCAAGCTAGAACAGCGGGGGCGGTGCTGTCCGGCCAACCCCCGATCTGCCCGGTGCGCCGGGGCACTCGCGCGCGAGACACGCACCGCCGACACGCCCACCCGATGTCGCCGGCGGGCCATAGACTGGCCGGGCTATGGCCTCCTCTGACTCCTTTGTGCACCTGCATAACCACACCGAGTACTCGATGCTCGACGGTGCCGCCAAGATCAACCCGATGATCGCCGAGGCGCAACGCCTCGGGATGCCGGCGGTCGGCATGACCGACCACGGAAACATGTTCGGGGCCAGCGAGTTCTACAACGCCGCCATCGACGCGGGGATCAAACCGATCATCGGGGTGGAGGCCTACGTGGCCCCGGGGTCGCGGTTCGACACCAAACGGGTGCGCTGGGGTGACCCCAGCCAGAAGAGCGACGACGTCTCCGGCAGCGGCGCCTACACCCACCTGACCATGGTCGCCGAGAACGCCACCGGTCTGCGCAACATGTTCAAGCTGTCCTCGTTGGCCTCCTTCGAGGGCCAGTTGGGCAAATGGTCGCGGATGGACGCCGAGATCATCGCCGAGCACGCCGAGGGCATCATCGGCACCACCGGCTGCCCCTCGGGGGTGGTGCAGACCCGGCTGCGGCTGGGCCAGTACCGCGAGGCGCTGGAGGCGGCGGGCACCTGGCGGGAGATCTTCGGCGCCGAGAACTACTTCCTGGAGGTGATGGACCACGGCCTGGAGATCGAACGGCGGGTCCGTGACGGGCTGCTGGAGATCGGGCGCACCCTGGGGATCCCGGCGCTGGCCACCAACGACTGCCACTATGTGACCCGCGAGGCCGCCCAGGGCCACGAGGCGCTGCTGTGTGTGCAGACCGGCAAGACGCTGTCGGATCCGACCCGGTTCAAATTCGACGGCGACGGTTTCTACCTGAAATCGGCCGCCGAGATGCGCGCGATCTGGGACGACACGCTGCCCGGTGCCTGTGACTCCACCCTGCTCATCGCCGAGCGGGTGCAGTCCTACGCCGACGTGTGGACCCCGCGCAACCGGATGCCGGTCTTCCCGGTGCCCGACGGCCACGACCCGGCGTCGTGGCTGCGCCACGAGGTCGACGCCGGGCTCACCGCCCGCTTCCCGGACGGGGTGCCGCCCGGCTATCACCAGCGGGCCGGCTACGAGATCGAGGTGATCTGCAACGCCGGGTTCCCGTCGTATTTCCTCATCGTCGCCGACCTGATCGCCTACGCCCGTTCGGTGGGGATCCGGGTGGGGCCCGGCCGCGGTTCGGCGGCCGGGTCGCTGGTCGCCTACGCGCTGCGGATCACCGACATCGACCCGATCCCGCACGGGCTGATCTTCGAACGGTTCCTCAACCCCGAGCGCACCTCGATGCCCGACATCGACATCGACTTCGATGACCGGCGCCGCGGGGAGATGGTCCGCTACGCGGCCGAGAAGTGGGGTCACGACCGGGTCGCGCAGGTGATCACCTTCGGCACGATTAAGACCAAGGCCGCGCTGAAGGACTCGGCACGGGTGCACTACGGCCAGCCCGGCTTCGCGATCGCCGACCGGATCTCTAAGGCGCTGCCGCCGCCGATCATGGCCAAAGACATTCCGCTGTCGGGGATCACCGATCCCAACCATGAGCGCTACAAGGAGGCCGCCGAGGTGCGCGGCCTGATCGACACCGACCCCGATGTGCGCACCATCTATCAGACGGCGCTGAGCCTGGAGGGCCTGGTCCGCAACGCCGGGGTGCACGCCTGCGCGGTGATCATGAGCTGTGAGCCGCTCATCGACGCGATCCCGCTGTGGAAACGCCCCCAGGACGGCGCGATCATCACCGGCTGGGACTACCCGTCGTGCGAGGAGATCGGTCTGCTGAAGATGGACTTCCTGGGGTTGCGCAACCTCACCATCATCGGCGACGCGATCGACAACATCGCGGCCAACCGCGGCATCGACCTCGACCTCGACACGGTGCCGATGGACGACCCGGCCACCTACGAGCTGCTCGGGCGCGGCGACACCCTGGGGGTCTTCCAGCTCGACGGCGGCCCGATGCGCGATCTGCTGCGGCGCATGCAGCCCACCGGATTCGCCGACATCGTCGCGGTGCTGGCCCTGTACCGGCCGGGTCCGATGGGCCAGAACGCCCACAACGACTACGCCGACCGCAAAAACGGCCGCCAGCCGGTCAAACCCATCCACCCGGAGCTGGCCGAGCCGCTGCAGGAGATCCTCGCCGAGACCTACGGGCTCATCGTCTACCAGGAGCAGATCATGCGCATCGCGCAGCGGGTGGCCGGGTATTCGCTGGCCCGCGCCGACATTCTGCGCAAGGCGATGGGCAAGAAGAAGGCCGAGGTCCTCGAGGCGGAGTTCGAGGGGTTCTCCGAGGGCATGAAGGCCAACGGGTTCTCCACCGCGGCGATCAAGGCGCTGTGGGACACCGTGTTGCCGTTCGCCGGCTACGCGTTCAACAAGTCCCATGCCGCAGGCTACGGGCTGGTGTCGTACTGGACGGCGTATCTGAAGGCCAACTACCCGGCCGAATACATGGCGGGGCTGTTGACCTCGGTCGGCGACGACAAGGACAAGGCGGCGGTGTACCTGGCCGACTGTCGCCGGCTGGGGATCACCGTGATGCCCCCGGACGTCAACGAGTCCGGGTTGGTGTTCAACTCCGTCGGCAACGACATCCGCTACGGGCTGGGCGCGGTGCGCAACGTCGGCGCCAACGTGGTGGCCTCGCTGATCGCCAGCCGCACCGACAAGGGCAAGTTCACCGACTTCTCCGACTACCTGCACAAGATCGACGTCGCCGCCTGCAACAAGAAGGTCACCGAGTCGTTGATCAAGGCCGGGGCGTTCGATTCCCTCGGCCATCCGCGCAAAGGCCTGTTTCTGGTCCACACCGATGCGGTCGACTCGGTGCTGGGCACCAAGAAGGCCGAGGCGATGGGCCAGTTCGACCTGTTCGGCGGTGCCGGCGGCGACGACACCGGCGACAACGACGCGGTGTTCACGATCAGGGTTCCCGACGAGGAGTGGGACGACAAGCACAAGCTGGCCCTGGAGCGGGAGATGCTCGGTCTGTACGTGTCGGGCCATCCGCTGACCGGGATCGCCCATCTGCTGGCCGCCCAGGTCGACACCGCGATCCCGTCGATCCTGGAGGGCGCGGTTCCCAACGACACCCAGGTGCGGGTGGGCGGCATCCTCGCGTCGGTGAACCGGCGGGTCAACCGCAACGGGATGCCCTGGGCCTCAGCGCAGTTGGAGGATCTCACCGGCGGCATCGAAGTGATGTTCTTCCCGCACACCTATTCGGCGTTCGGTGCCGAGGTGGCCGACGACGCGGTGGTGCTGGTCGCCGGCAAGGTGCGCAACCAGGACGACCGGATCTCGCTGATCGCCAACGAACTGGTGGTGCCGGACTTCTCCGCCAACGCCGCCGACCGGCCGCTGGCGGTGAGCCTGCCCACCCGCCAGTGCACCCACGACAAGGTCAGTGCGCTCAAACAGGTCCTCACCCGCCATCCGGGCACCTCGGCGGTGCGGCTGCGGCTGATCTCCGGGGAGCGGGTCACCGTGCTGGAGTTGGATTCCGCGCTGCGGGTCACCCCGTCCTCGGCGCTGATGGGTGATCTCAAGGCGCTGCTGGGCCCGAGCTGCCTCAGCGGCTGACGGTGCCGGTCAGCCGTCGGTCGGTTCCGGCACCGGGGCCTCGGCGTCTGCGACGGGGGCCTGCACCGGGTCGAGCACCGCGTCGATGATGTAGATCTGGGCGTTGGCCGCCGAAATCCCGCCGCAGACGTTCTTGGCGGTGTCGTTGACCGTGAGATCCCCGCCCTTGCCCTCGACCGTGATCGGCGCGCCGTCCTGGGTGGACCACCGCCCGTGCACCTGGTCGGGGCCGAGCAGACCGAGGAACGCGTGGTAGTAGGCGAGCTGGGTCAGCGCGGCGGGGTCGGCGGTGATCGCGTCGAGACGGCCCGGCGCCAGGGCGGCGAACGCTTCATTCGACGGCGCGAACACCACGTAGGGGCCGTTGTTGAAGACCGGCACGACGTCCACGTCCGGGTTGGCCTGACCGGAGATCAGCGCGTTGAACGTGGAGAGGTCCGGAATGCCGGCGAGCACGGTGCCCACCGGCTGGCCGGCGAAGTCCTTCCAGTCCGGCACCGCGGCCTGGAAGGCGTCACAGCCGGGCCCCTGCGGGTCGGGCACCGGTGTGCTCGGCTTCGGGTCCGGCTCCGCGGCCGCGGTGCCGGTGAGAAGCGGCGAGACCGCGATCGCCACCGCCCCGGCCGCCCCGACGGCCCGACGCCATGCCCTACCCGAGCCGATCTTCACAATGCGCTCCTTCATCAGCGTGCCTGGCACGATTCGGTGTCGCGATCACCCAACAGCACAGTCGCGCGGGGCGCACCCAAGATTACCGGGTTGCGCAGGACACCGGAATTTGGTGTCGGGGACCGGGCGCCGACGCGATTACGGTCAGACCCATGAGAACAGCCCGCCGGGTGCGGACCCGCAGACCACTGTTCGCGGCGGCGGCGGCGCTGGTGCTGCTCACCGGGTGCTCGGGGCACCCGCCACCGGCGGTGACCGATTCGGCGCCCGCTGACCGCGAGGCGGTGCCGGCCGCACCGGCGAGCCCGCCGGATCACCCCGTCGGGCGCGACGTCGTCACCACCGGCGACCTCGATGTCACGGTGACCGATGTCGTCGAGGCGACCGAGCGACTGGCCGAGTTCACCGTCGAGCTGGGCGGCAGCGTCGAGGACCGTCACGAAAGCACGGGGGCCCATCGGGCTGCGCGCGCCGAGCTGACGCTGCGCATTCCCTCGGCGAAGATGAACGACTTCCTCTCCGGCGCCAAGGAGTTCGGCGTCATTACGACGGTCGCACTGAACCACGAGGACGTCACCGGCCGCCGCGTCGACCTCGACGCGCGGATCGCGGCGCTGCAGACGTCGGTGGATCGGTTGACCACCCTGATGGCGAACGCCACCAGCACCGCCGACCTGTTGGCGGCCGAGGACGCGCTGACCGAACGGCAAGCCACCCTCGACGGTCTGCGCGACCAACGCGCCGCGCTGGGCAACCGGATCAGCTACGCCACGATCACCGCGACCCTGGCACCGCAGTCCTCGGAGCACTCACCGGGTTTCCTGGCGTCGATGCGCCACGGTTGGCACGCGTTGGTCGCCGTCGTCGGCGCCGTGGTGGCACTGTCGGGTTTCCTGCTGCCCTGGCTGCCGGTGTTGGCGGCGTTGATCGGGGCCGGGCTGGTGTGGCGCCGGGGCCGGGCACGCCGCGGTGCCGACTCGGTGAAATGACCGCATCGCCGCACACCGCGCGGCTACCGTCGTTCAGATGGACGTCCCCGTCACCACCACGCTGGAGGTCCGCGCCGACGGTGCGTGCGGCACGATCATGCTCAACCGCCCCGACAAGCTCAACCCGCTGGGCGCGGTGACGTTGCGCGAACTCGTCGCCGTCGCGCGCTGGTTCGACGGACAGCCCCAGGTGAAGGTCGTGGTGATCGGCGGGCACGGGCGGGCGTTCAGCGCCGGTGCGGACCTGGCCGCGTTCACCGAGGTGGACACCGACACCGCCGCACTGCGCGCCGCCGCCGACGCCGGACGCCAGATGGCCGAGGCGATCGAGGCGATGGCCGCGGTCACGGTGGCCCGCATCCACGGCTATTGCGTGGGCGGCGCTGTGGTGCTGGCGGCGGCCTGCGACCTGCGGGTGGCCGCCGAGACCGCGCGGTTCTCGATCCCGGAGGTCGACCTGGGTATTCCGTTGGCGTGGGGCGGGATTCCGCGGCTGGTCCGCGAGGTCGGCCCGGCGCTGACCAAGGAGCTGGTGTTGACCTGCCGGCCGTTCGACGCGGCCGAGGCCAAGGCGGCCGGGTTCCTCAACCGGGTGGCGCCCGCCGGCGAACTCGACGCCGCGGTCGAGGAGTTGACCGCGGCGCTGGTCACCAAATCGGCGTTGACGCTGAGCGCCACCAAACGCCACACCAACGCCGTCAGCGCGGGCATGGTCGACCCCGGGCGGGCCTGGAACGACGCGGACAGCCTGCTCGCCGCCATGTACGACACCGAATCCCGCCGGGCGGCAACACAGTATCTGGCCAACCGCGCGGCGGGGACGACGCGATGAGCACCGCACCCCGCACCGTCTGCGAGGCGTTCCAGACGGTGGCGGCGATCGACCCGGATGCGGTGGCGCTGCGCACCGTGGGCGACGCCCAACGGCTCACCTGGCGCGAGTACGCCGACCAGGTGCGTGCGGTGGCCGCCGGGCTCGACGGGCTGGGGGTGCGCCGCGGTGACACGGTGGCGTTGATGATGGCCAACCGGGTCGAGTTCTATCCGCTGGAGGTCGGCGCCCAACACGTCGGGGCCACCGCGTTCTCGGTGTACAACACCCTGCCGGCCGAGCAGTTGCGCTCCCTGTTCGACAACGCCGGCACCGCACTGGTGTTCTGCGAAGCCCAGTACGTCGAGCCGATCCTGGCCAGCGGCGCACCGCCGCAGCACGTGATCTGCATCGACCGCGACCGCGATCAGGTGCCCGCCGGGGCGGTGTCGGTGGCCGACCTGCTCGCCGCCGCACGGCCGGACTTCGACTTCGAGGCCACCTGGCGGGCGGTGCGCCCCGAGGACATCATCACGCTGATCTACACCTCCGGCACGACCGGTGCCCCCAAGGGCGTGGAGATGACCCACGCCGGCCTGCTGTTCGAGGCCGACGCGATGAACCGGGTGCTCGGCATCCGCTACGGCGATCGGACGACCTCCTATCTGCCGTCGGCGCACATCGCCGACCGGTTGATGGCGCTGTACAACCAGGAGGTGTTCGGGGTGCAGGTCACCACCGTCGCCGACCCGGCGGCGATCGCCGACGCCCTGCCCGACGTGCGCCCGACCGTCTGGGCGGCGGTGCCGCGGGTGTGGGAGAAGCTCAAGGCCGCCATCGAGTTCGCGGTGCACGCCGAGACCGACCCGCAGCGCCGCGAAGCACTGCGGTGGGCGCTGTCGGTGGCCGCGGTGAAGGCCGACGCCCTCATCGCCGGGCGAGAGCTCGAGGCCGAGGCCGCGCAGCAGTGGGACCGGGCCGACGCGCTGGTGTTGGGCGCGTTGCGCAGCAAGCTCGGTCTCGACCACCTGCGTTGGGCGGCCTCCGGGGCCGCCCCGGTGCCCAAGGAGACCCTCGGGTTCTTCGCCGGGCTGGGCATCCCGATCACCGAGGTGTGGGGGATGTCGGAGCTCAGTTGTGTGGCCTCGGTGGCCCATCCCGATGAGGCGCGTCCGGGCACCGTCGGGCGGCTGCTGCCCGGGCTGGAGTCCCGCATCGCCGACGATGGGGAGTTCCTGGTGCGCGGCCCGCTGGTGATGCGCGGCTACCGCAAGGAGCCGGCCAAGACCGCCGAGGCGATCGACCCGGACGGCTGGCTGCACACCGGGGACATCGTGACCTGCGACGACGACGGCTATCTGCGGATCGTCGACCGGAAGAAGGAGCTGATCATCAACGCCGCCGGCAAGAACATGTCGCCGGCGAACATCGAGAACGCGGTCCTGGCGGCGTGCCCGCTGATCGGCTCGATCGTGGCCATCGGGGACGCCCGCCCCTATGTGACCGCGCTGTTGGTGTTCGACGCCGACGCCGTCGGCCCGCTGGCCGCCCGCTACGGCCTGCCCGACGCGTCGGTGCGTGCGCTGGCCGCCCACCCGGAGGTGCTGGCCACCCTGGCCGCCGGGGTGGCGACCGGCAACGCGGCCCTGTCCCGGGTCGAGCAGATCAAACGGTTCCGGGTGCTGCCCACACTGTGGGAGCCCGGCGGTGACGAGATCACGTTGACGATGAAGAAGAAGCGCCGGCCGATCGCCGCCAAGTACGCCACCGAGATCGACGGACTCTACGCCGACCCGCCCGGCCCGCAGATCCACCAGCCGACCGCGGGGCAGCCCTGAGCGCCACCACGGTGGTGACGTTCGGGCACGGCACCGCCGACGCCGCAACCATCACCACGCTGCTCCACGGTGCGTCGGTCGCGCAGCTGGTGGATGTGCGCACCGCCCCGGGCAGCCGCCACAACCCGGATTCGCGCCGGGAGGCGATGGCGCAGTGGCTGCCGGCGGCCGGGATCGGCTACCGCTGGGAGCCGCGCCTGGGCGGATGGCGCCGCGGCGGGGACGCCGGGCCCGACGTGGGCCTGCGCAACAAGTCGTTCCGCTCCTACGCCGGCTACATGCGCGGCGAGCAGTTCCGGGCCGCGATCGCGGAGCTGCTCGCCGGTGCCCGCCGCGAGCGGGCCGCGATCATGTGCGCGGAGACGGTGTGGTGGCGCTGCCACCGCAAGCTGATCGCCGACTACCTGACGCTGGTCTGCGGGATCGAGGTGCGCCACCTCATGCACGACGGGGCGCTGCGGGCCCACCGGCCCACCGCCGAGGCCCGCGTCGCCGGGCCGGTGTTGGTCTACGACCGGGTCGCCGGCCCGCCGTGACGGCCCGCCGCACGCAGCGCGGCCAACGCCGCCCACACCGCCGCGGTGACCGCGGCGGCGCTCAGCACCGCCGGTGCGGCGGCGCCGGAAAGCAGCCCGATCAGCGCCAACGTCACCACCCCGACGGCCAGCGCGACGAGTTTGTGCACCGGCCACGGCACCCCGGCGACCGGGATGTCGGTGCGCAGCAACTCGGCGGTGGTCACACCGACAACGATAGCTCGTAACCATGATTTCGGCGACCCGAAACACCGAGGCCGCCACGGCGGATCCTCCGGAGGCACTACGATGGCGGCATGCCTCTCTCCGGTGAATACGCCCCCGGCACCCTGGACTGGTCCCGCCGCAACGCCGAACAGATCATGGCCTCCGGCGGCACCGAGGGCACCGAGATGCGCGGCATGCCGGTGGTGCTGCTGACCAGCGTCGGCGCCAAGACCGGCAAACTGCGCAAGACGCCGCTGATGCGGGTCGAACACGACGGGCGCTACGCGATCGTCGCCTCGCTCGGCGGGGCCCCCAAACACCCGGTCTGGTACTACAACGTCACCAAGAACCCGCGGGTGGAGTTGCAGGACGGCACCGCGGTCGGCGACTACGACGCCCGCGAGGTGTTCGGCGAGGAGAAGGCGCTGTGGTGGGAGCGCGCGGTGGCGGCCTTCCCCGACTACGCCGACTACCAGAAGAAGACCGACCGCGAGATCCCGGTGTTCGTGTTGACCCCGGTGGGCTGACCCCGACCCCTGGTGGCACCATTGACCGGTGTCTGCCGAACCGACCGTGACCTCACACGCCCCGGTGGCCGCCGCGGACGTGCGCGCCGCGGCCGGGCGCATCGACGGGGTCGTCACCCGCACCCCGCTGCAGTTCAGCGACCGGTTGTCGACGGCCACCGGCGCCAGGGTCTTCCTCAAACGCGAGGATCTGCAGTCGGTGCGCTCCTACAAGCTGCGCGGCGCCTACAACCTGCTGGTGCAGCTCACCGAGGCCGAGATCGCCGCCGGGGTGGTGTGTTCCTCGGCGGGCAACCACGCCCAGGGGTTCGCCTACGCCTGCCGCTCGCTGGGGATCCGGGGCCGGATCTATGTGCCCGGCAAGACCCCCCGGCAGAAACGCGACCGGATCCGCTACCACGGCGGTGAGTTCATCGACCTGATCGTCGGGGGGGCCACCTACGATCAGGCCGCCGAGGCCGCCCGTGCCGACGTGGAACGCACCGGCGCGACGCTGGTGCCGCCGTTCGACGATCCGCGCACCGTCGCCGGGCAGGGCACGATCGCCGTCGAACTGCTCGACCAGCTCGAGGACGAACCGGATCTGGTGGTGGTGCCGGTCGGCGGCGGCGGCTGCATCGCCGGGATCACCAGCTACCTGGCCGAGCACACCGACCACACCGCGGTGCTGGGGGTGGAGCCGGCCGGTGCGGCGTCGATGATCGCGGCGCTGGCCGCCGGGGGGCCGGTCACCCTGGGTGAGGTCGACCAGTTCGTCGACGGGGCCGCGGTCAACCGCGCGGGCTCCGTGCCCTATCGGGTGCTGGCCGCCGCGGGGGACATGGTGTCGCTGACCACCGTCGATGAGGGCGCGGTCTGCACCGCGATGCTGGAGCTCTACCAGAACGAGGGCATCATCGCCGAGCCGGCCGGGGCGCTGTCGGTGGCCGGGCTGGCCGAGGCCGATCTCGATGCCGGGGCGACGGTGGTCTGCCTGATCTCCGGCGGCAACAACGACGTCTCCCGCTACGGGGAGGTCCTGGAACGCTCGCTGGTGCATCTGGGGCTCAAACACTATTTCCTGGTCGACTTCCCCCAGGAGCCGGGCGCGCTGCGCCGTTTCCTCGACGAGGTGCTCGGCCCCGACGACGACATCACCCTGTTCGAGTACGTCAAACGCAACAACCGGGAGACCGGGGAGGCGCTGGTCGGCATCGAGCTGGGCTCGGCGGCCGGCCTGGAGGGGCTGCTGGCCCGGATGGCGGCCTCCCAGTTGCACGCCGAACGGCTGGAGCCGGGCTCACCGGCCTACCGGTACCTGACCTGAGGGCGCCCGGCGCAGGATCGCGAACGACGGCCCGTCGAGGGTGATCGCCGCGGCGTCGACCACCGGCGGTGCCCACGCCGCCACCACCTGCCCGCTGACCGGGACCGTGGCCGGGGAGTCGCCCAGGTTGGCGACGATCGCGAGTGCGCCGCGGTGCACCACGATCCAGCGCGCCGCCTCGTCGACGTCGATGCGCATCCGCGGCAACCACGGGTCGGCCAGGTCGGGTTCGGTGTGGCGCACCGTGATCAGGTCGCGGTAGCAGCGGTAGAGCCGGGCGTGCTCGCCGCTGCTCAGCTCGCCCCAGTCCAGTTTGGAGCGCAGGAACGTGGCCGGGTCCTGCGGGTCGGGCACGCTCTCGGCGTCCCAGCCGTGCTCGGCGAACTCGCGGCGACGGCCCTCCACGGTGGCGCGGGCCAGCTCCGGTTCGGGGTGGGAGCTGAAGAACTGGAACGGGGTGCTCGCGCCCCACTCCTCGCCCATGAACAGCATCGCGGTGTAGGGGGAGGTGAGCACCAGCGCGGCCTTGAGCGCCAGTTGACCGGCCGACAGTCTCGCCGACGGCCGGTCGCCGAGCGCGCGGTTGCCGACCTGGTCGTGGGTGCAGGTGTAGGCCAGCAGCGCGGTGGCCGGGATGCCGGTCTCCTCGGTGGTGTCCAGCGGCCGGCCGTGGCGGCGGCGCCGGAACGACGAGTAGGTGCCGGCGTGGTAAAACCCGTGGCGCAGCGTGGTGGCCAGGGTCTGCAGCGACCCGAAGTCGGCGTAGTAGCCCTGCCGTTCGCCGGAGACCGCGGCGTGCAGGGCGTGGTGGATGTCGTCGTCCCACTGGGCGGTCAGCCCGTATCCGCCGGCGGCGCGCGGGGTGATCAGCCGCGGATTGTTGGCGTCGCTCTCGGCGATCAGCGTCAAGGGGCGTCCCAGCGTCTCGGCGAGCCGGTCGGTCTCGCACGCCAGCTCCTCGAGCAGGTCGACGGCGGTGGTGTCGACCAGCGCGTGCACCGCGTCCAGCCGCAGCCCGTCGACGTGGAAATCGCGCATCCAGCGCAGCGCGCAGTCGAGGATGTAGCGGCGCACCTCGTCGGAGTCGGGCCCGGCGATGTTGATGCCGGCCCCCCACGGGTTGGTGCCGGCCGACTGGTAGGGGCCGTACCGGGGCAGATAGTTCGCCGAGGGGCCCAGGTGGTTGAAGACCACGTCGAGGAGCACCGCGAGCCCGCGGGCGTGGCAGGCGTCGATGAACGCCACCAGTCCGTCGGGCCCGCCGTAGGGTTCGTGCACGGCGTACCAGAGCACCCCGTCGTAGCCCCAGCCGCGGTCACCGGCGAACGCGTTGACCGGCATGAGTTCGACGGCGTCGACCCCCAGATCGACCAGGTAGTCGAGTTTGTCGACGGCCGCGGCGAACGTGCCGGCCGCGGTGAACGTGCCGATGTGCAGTTCGTAGAGCACCGCGCCCCGCAGGTCGCGTCCGGCCCACTGCCGGTCGGTCCAGCGTGCCGCCGACGCATCCCAGCGCTGCGACGGGGCGTGCACCCCGTCGGGCTGGCGCGGTGAGCGCGGGTCGGGCAGCACCTGCGGGTCGTCGTCGAGCAGGAAGCCGTAGCGGGCGTCGGCCGCGGCGGGCACCTCGGCGCGCCACCAGCCGTCGTCGCCGGCGGTCATCGTATGCGTCGCCCCGGCCAGCTCCAGGGCGACCACTCCCGGCTTGGGTGCCCACACCGCGAACTCAGCCATCGGTGCGCTCCAACGCCACCGCCGGCAGGGTCGCGAACAGCGCCTCGGCGGCCGCCGCGCCGCGGTGTCGGGTCCCGCTGATCGCGTCGGTCCAGGTTCCCGCCGGCAGCGGCAGCGTGGTGTCGGCCCAGCCGGTCTCGGCCAGCCGCACGGTGAGGCGGGGCACCGCGATGAGCACATCGGTGCCGCGGCGAAACGCCAGCAGATGCGCGGCGGCGGCGCCGTCGGCGAGCACCGGGCGGTAGTCGCCGCGCTCGAAGGTCCGCGGATGCCGGCGGCGCAGCGCCAACGCGACGCGCACCACCGCCAGCTTGGGGTGTTCGCCGGCGCGCAGTGCGCGCCGGCGCGCGGCGAAGTCGACCGGGCGCCGGTTGTCGGGGTCGACGAGGCTGTCCTCCCACAGCTCGGTGCCCTGGTACACGTCCGGGACGCCGGGCACGGTCAGCGCGAGCAGCTTCTGGGCGAGGCCGTCGCTGGCGGCGTGCGGGGCGATCGCGGCGGCCAGCGCCGTGAGTTCGGCGGCGGCCGGGCCGTCGGCGACACGGTCGAGCCAGCCGGCCAGCGCGGTCTCGAACCGCTCGTCGGGGTCGACCCAACCGGTGTGCCGGCCGGCTTCGCGGGCGGCTTTGCGGGCGTAGTCGTGCAGCCGGCGGCGCAGCGTGGCGCCGAGGCGCCCGTCCGACGGCCACACCCCGATCAGGTTCTGCCACAAGAACAGTCCGGTGTCAGGCGCCGGGCTCGGTGCGAGCTGCTCGCAGCGGCGCACCACCTCGGCCCACCGCTGCGGCAGCTGGGCGAGCACGGTGATCCGGGCGCGCACATCCTCGCCGCGCTTGGTGTCGTGGGTGCCCAGCGTGGTCATCGCCTGCGGCCAGTGCCGGGCGCGCAGCGTATTGGCGTGATGGAATTCGGCGGCGCTGACCCCGAACCGCTGCGGGTCGCCGCCGACCTCGTTGAGCGACACCAGCCGGGCGTCGCGGTAGAACAGGCAGTCCTCGACCGCCTTGGCGGTGGCCGCCCCGCACAGCTGCTGCAGCCGGGCCCCGGAGTCGCCGTCGCCGGCCAGGGCGGCGGCGATCACCGACAGCGGCGCGGCGAGCTCCGGGGCGTCGGCGGCGGTGCGGCCCAGCGCGCTCGGCAGCAGCGCCGCCAGCCCCGGGTAGTCGCAGCGGTACACCCCGATGCGGGCGACGAGCGCGGCCAGTGCCTCCGGGAGCCGCGGATCGTCGACGCCGGTCTCGGCGGCCACGGTGCGGCGCAGCCGGTCCAGTTCGCCGGCGAGGGTGCCGGTCACCGCGGCGGCCTTGAGCGCGGTCACCGGCTCGGGGGCGGCCGGTGCGGCCAGTGCCCCCAGTCCGGGCGCGCCGGCCGGGTCGACGAAGACCCCGCCGATCAGCCGCAACACGTCGTAGCCGGTGGTGCCGGCGACCGGCAGGGTCGGCTCCAGCGCCTCGTCGGCGGCGAGGATCTTCTCGATGACGATCCAGGCCCGCGGGCCCAGCAGGGCGCGCAGCCGCCGCAGGTAGCCGGCCGGGTCGGTGAGCCCGTCGGGGTGGTCGATGCGGACCCCGTCGACGAGGCCCTCGGCGAACCAGCGCGCCACCTCGGCGTGGCAGGCGTCGAAGACCGCCGGGTCCTCCTGGCGCAGCGCCGCCAGCTCGGTGATCGAGAAGAACCGCCGGTAGCCGCAGATCCCGCGGCGCCAGCCCACCAGCCGGTAGTGCTGGCGGTCGTGGACCGCCGCGGCGGTGCCGGCGCCGGTGCCGTCGGCGATCGGCCAGCGCCGCGGGCCCAGCCGCAGCACGTCGCCGTCGACGCGCAGGTCCGCGACGTCGGCGTCGGAACCCAGCACCGGCAGCACGATGCGGCCGTCGTCGAGGTCCCAGTCGATGTCGAAGAACGAGGCGTAGCGCGAGGCCCGGCCCGCCCGCAGCACGTCCCACCACCACCGGTTCTGCTCGGGGTGGCTGACCCCGACGTGGTTGGGCACGATGTCGACGATGAGTCCCATGCCGCGTGCCCGCACCGCCGCCGACAGCCGCGCCAGCCCCTCGGGGCCGCCGAGGGCGGGGGAGACCCGGGTGGGGTCGGTGACGTCGTAGCCGTGGCTGGATCCGGCGACGGCGGTCAGGATCGGCGAGAGGTACAGGTGAGTGACCCCCAACTCGTCGAGGTAGTCGACCAGCGCGGCGGCGTCGTCGAAGTCGAAGCGGTCCCCGCACTCGGCACCGCGCAACTGCAACCGGTAGGTGGACAGGACGCGCGACGCCATCGGCTACAACGTCTTTCGTAACACGATCAGGGAGCGGCCGGGCACGTTCAAATTCGCCCCGGCGTCGACGACCGCGTCGCTGGACCCCACCGGATCGTTGGTGTCGAGCTCACCGGTCCACTGGCGGGCGTACCCGTCGTTGGGGGTGACGAACTCCACCGGCTCGTGGTGGGCGTTGAAACACAACAGGAACGAGTCGTCGACGACCCGCTCACCGCGCGCGTCGGGTTCGCGGATGGCCTCACCGTTGAGGAAGACCATCACGCACTTGCCGAAATGGGTGTCCCAGTCCTGTTGGGTCATCTCCTGGCCGGAGGGGGCCAGCCAGGCGATGTCGCGGATCTCGTCACCGCTGCGGATGGGCCGGCCGCGGAAGAACCGGCGCCGGCGGAACACCGGGTGGTTGCGGCGCAGTGCGGTGGCGGTGCAGGCGAACGCGAGCAGGTCCGCGTTGGTGTCGGCCTGCGACCAGTCCATCCAGGACAGCTCGGAGTCCTGGCAGTAGACGTTGTTGTTGCCCTGTTGGGTACGGCCCATCTCGTCGCCGTGGGCGATCATCGGTGTGCCCTGGCTGACCATGAGGGTGGCGAAGATGTTGCGCATCTGGCGGGCCCGCAGCGCCTCGATCTCGGGGTCGTCGGTGGGGCCTTCCACCCCGCAGTTCCAGGATCGGTTGTAGCTCTCGCCGTCCTGATTGTCCTCGCCGTTGGCTTCGTTGTGTTTGTCGTTGTAGGAGACCAGGTCCCGCAACGTGAACCCGTCGTGGCAGGTGACGAAGTTGATCGAGGCGCTGGGGCGGCGCCCGGTCGCCTCATAGAGGTCCGAGGACCCGGTGAGCCGGGAGGCGAACTCGCCGAGGGTCTCCGGTTCACTACGCCAGTAATCACGAACCGTGTCCCGGTATTTGCCGTTCCATTCGGTCCACAGCCCCGGGAAGTTGCCCACCTGGTAGCCGCCCTCGCCGACGTCCCACGGTTCGGCGATCAGTTTGACCTGGCTGACGATCGGGTCCTGTTGCACCAGGTCGAAGAAGGCGCTGAGGCGGTCGACCTCGTGCAGCTCCCGGGCCAGTGTGGAGGCGAGATCGAAACGGAAACCGTCGACGTGCATCTCGGTGACCCAGTAGCGCAGCGAATCCATGATCAGCTGCAGGGTGTGCGGGTTGCGGGCGTTGAGGCTGTTGCCGGTGCCGGTGAAGTCGCGGTAGTAGCGCAGATCGTCGTCGAGGCGGTAGTAGGCGGCGTTGTCGATGCCCCGGAAGTTGATCGTGGGGCCCAGGTGGTTGCCCTCGGCGGTGTGGTTGTAGACGACGTCGAGGATGACCTCGATGCCGGCTTGGTGGAAGGTGCGCACCATGGCCTTGAATTCGGCGACGGCACCGCCGGCGCTGCGGTTGGCGGCGTAGTCGTGGTGTGGGGCGAAGAACCCGAAGGTGTTGTAGCCCCAGTAGTTTCGCAGCCCCATCTCCAGCAGCCGACGGTCGTGCATGAACTGGTGCACCGGCATCAGCTCAATCGCGGTGACGTTCAGGGACTTGAGGTGCTCGATGATCGCGGGGTGCGCCAGGCCCGCGTAGGTGCCGCGCAGCTCCTCGGGGATGTCGGGGTGGGTGGCGGTCATGCCCTTGACGTGCGCCTCGTAGATGACGGTTTCGTGATACGGGGTGCCCGGCGCCCGGTCGGCGGCCCAGTCGAAGAACGGGTTGATCACCACGCTGGTCAT
>Ga0079225_10000255_pt1 | contig 28674 bp, 24 predicted proteins | sample Poulit2012_FD_76344 | JGI IMG/M metagenome (GOLD analysis project Ga0079225, IMG submission 76344) | Agricultural soil microbial communities from Georgia to study Nitrogen management - Poultry litter 2012 | ecosystem: Environmental > Terrestrial > Soil > Agricultural land | place: USA: Georgia... | reverse complement strand
GTGCTGCGGGCCCAGACGATGTCCTTGCGTCGCCGGGACTTCGTGGAGGCGGCCCGGGCCACCGGCGAATCACGGGTGCGGATCATCGCCTCGGAGATCGTGCCGAACGCGCTACCGCTGATCGCTTCCGGTTTCCTGTTCTCGGTGATCGCGGCGATTCTTGCCGAGGCCGGGTTGTCCTTCCTGGGCCTGGGGTCGTTGACCACCACCAGCTGGGGCTCGATGCTCTACTTCGCCCAGAATGCCCAGGCGTTCCTGATCGGAGCCTGGTGGTGGTTCGTACCGCCCGGGCTGGCGATCGCGATCATCGGCGCCGGCCTGGCGCTGATCAACTTCGGGATCGATGAGTACGCCAACCCCAGGTTGCGCACCGGCCGCAGTCGCACCAAGGCGCTGCGGAGCAGGCGGCCACAGGCGGCCACGATGAGCAGCACCGGTGCGGCAGCCGACGCCGGTGCCGCTGAGGCCGGCGGAACGGCCCCGGCCTTGGGGGACCAGATCGCCGCCGGCGGCAATGCGACCGAGGCGGGAGCGGAGGTCGAACCGCAGATTCGTCCCGCGACGGTCAGTGGCCGGCCGATCATCGAGGTGCGAAACCTACTCGTGGACTATCCCTCCCTGGATGGCACGGTACGAGCGGTCAACGACGTGTCCATCACCCTGCACCGCGGGGAGTTACTGGGCCTGGCGGGGGAGTCCGGTAGCGGGAAGTCCACCCTGACCAATGCGGTCACCCGGCTGTTGCGCAGCCCCGCGGAGGTCAGTGGCGGCTCCATCCAGTACTACCGCGCCGGCCGGGCGGAGGAGACCCAGGAGCCCATCGATGTCCTGGCGCTCAGTAGCGAGGAGTTCCGCCGGTACCGCTGGGATGAGATTGCGATCGTTTTCCAGAGCGCGATGAACGCCCTGAACCCGGTGACTACCGTGTTGGCACAGTTCGACGATGTGCTCCGGGTGCACCGGCCTGGGATGGGCGCCGCCGCCCGGCGGGCGCTGGCCGCCACGATGCTGGAGAAGGTGGGGATCGATGCCGAGCGGCTCACCTCCTACCCCCACGAACTGTCCGGAGGGATGCGCCAGCGGGTAGCGATCGCGATCGCGCTGGTGCTCGAACCGGACGTGTTGATCATGGATGAACCGACCACTGCCCTGGACCTGCTGGTCCAGCGTGAGGTGCTGGAGCAGGTGATGTCGCTCCGTGATGAGTTCGGTTTCGCGATCATCTTCACTACCCACGACCTGTCGTTGCTGCTTGAGGTCTCCGACACCATTGCCGTGATGCAGAGGGGTGTGCTGGTCGAGTACGGACCGGCGATGGAGGTCTATCAAGAGCCCGGGCATCCCTACACCCAGAAACTCCTTCGTTCACTGTCCGATCTGGGGGCTGCGATATGACCGCCACGAACAGCACCGACACCGATCAGGTGGTCCTGGAGGCCATGAACCTGGTCAAAGACTTCCGCACCGGCCGGCGGGTCGGGATTCACCGGGAATACTTCCGTGCCGTCGACGACGTCTCGGTGCAACTGCGCCGTGGCCGGGTGACGGCGCTGGTGGGACAGAGCGGTTCGGGCAAGAGCACCGCCGGCCGGTTACTGGCTCAGCTGATGCCGCTGACCTCCGGGAAGATCCTGCTGAACGGTGCCCCGGTCTCCGCCACCAAGGGCCGGGCTTTCATCGAGTACACCTCCAGTGTGCAGATGACCCTGCAGGACCCGTTCGCCTCACTGAACCCGCTGCACCGGATCAGTTACACCCTGGGTCGGGCGCTGCGGATCCACGGGGGCCGGATGACCGCTGATGAGCTGCAGGAACGCTGTCTGGAACTGCTTCGCAAGGTCGAGCTGGATCCGCCGGAGCGATACCTGCACCGGTTCCCGCACGAGCTCTCCGGCGGGGAGCGACAACGCATCTCCTTCGCCCGTGCGCTGGCCGCCGAACCGAAGGTGCTGCTGGCCGATGAGCCGGTCTCGATGTTGGACGTGACGATCCGCAAGGAGATGCTGGACCTACTGGACGACTTGCGCCGGACCGAACAGCTAGCTGTGCTCTACATCACCCACGACCTGGGCTCGGCCCGGGCCTACTCCGACGAGACCCTGGTGATGTACCACGGCCGGGTCGTCGAACAGGGCCCCAGTTCCCGGGTGATCGACACCCCCGAGCACGAATACACCCAGCGGCTGCTGGCCGCTGCACCGAATCCGAAGAAGCGGCTTGCCTAGCCCACCCGGGCTACAGGAGGGGACCCCCATGACCGATGTTGACCCGGCGCCCGCGCAGGTGGACGTTGCGCGATTGAGTACCGAGGGCATCGACGCTCGTTACCGTGATCTGGACACGATGCCCACAAGGCACGTCCTGGCTGCGATGAATGAGGCCGAGGCCTCCGTTCCGGCAGCGATCCAGCCGGTACTGAGCGACCTCGCGACGCTGATCGAAACCGTCGCCGAACGGATGCGTGCCGGTGGCCGCCTGATCTATGTCGGCGCCGGGACGTCCGGACGGCTCGGGGCCCTCGACGCCGCCGAGTGCCCCCCGACGTTCCACACCGACCCCGCACTGGTGCAAGCCGTCCTGGCCGGCGGACCGGGTGCCATGTTCGAGGCCGTAGAAGGAGCCGAGGACGACGACGAGCTCGGCGCCGTAACGGTCGGTGACCTAGACCTGGGCGAGGCGGACACCGTGCTGGGGATCACGGCCAGTGGCCGCACCCCCTTCGTGCTCGGCGCTATCCGCGCTGCCCGGACGGCCGGGGCGTTCACCGTGGGGTTGGCGTGCAATACCGGATCAGAACTGGCGCGGGCGGTGGACCACCCACTCGAGGTCGACGTCGGCCCGGAGGTTCTGGCAGGTTCAACCCGGCTGAAGGCCGGCAGCGCCACCAAACAAGTGCTGAATATGTTGTCCACCGGGGTGATGATCCGGTTGGGCAAGACCTACCGGAACCTGATGGTCGACCTGCGGATCAGCAATGGCAAACTGCGCGACCGCGGTGAGCGGTTGCTGATGGAGATCACCGGGGCGGACCGGGACCGGGCGGCGCAGGTGCTGACCGAGTCCGGCTCCCGGGTGACAGTGGCCGCGCTGATGCTGCGCCGGGGGCTGGACCGCCAAGGCGCCGAAGAGGCGCTCGAGAAGGCCCAGGGCAGTCTCAGCCAGGCGCTGGGGGAGTAACCGGCCCGGGTGCGGTCGTCGAATCCACCCACTGGGCTGCGGTGTCAACCAGCCGGCGACGCAGCCCGGTCACCTCGAAAGCGGTGCGGTAGGGGTGGACCCGATTGGTCAGGAGCACCACTGTCAGTTCCCGGGCCGGGTCGATCACCAGCGAGGTGCCGGTGAAGCCGGTGTGGCCGATACGCCCGTTGGGATCGCTTCCCATGAAGCCGTCCTGATCCACTCGGAACCCGATCGCCTGACCGTAACCGGCCTGGTCTCGCTGGGCGCCGGTGAGGGTGTCGGTGTGCAGCAGGCGCCGGATCTGATCATCGAGTGGCGCAGCACCGGTGCGCACCGTTTCACCGAAGGTGAGCAGATCGCCGGCGGTAGAGAACAGGCCGGCGTTACCCGCACCGCCCAGGGACCGCGCCGCCTCATCGTGGACGCGGGCGTGGACCAGGCCGGGTTCGGGTACCTCCTGGTACTCGGTGGGCAGTACACGCCCCACCTCGCCCGGGGTGTAGCTGGTCTGGGACATCTGCAGCGGATCGGTCACGGCAGCGGCGACCAGGTCCGGTAGGGCCAAGCCGCTGACCTGTTCCAGGACCAGGCCAAGGACCTGGTAGCCGACACAGGAATACGTGTGCCTGGCGCCCGGCTCCTGCTCCAAGGCCACATCCATCAGCTTGGCGACCCGCTCCTGCCGGTCGCCGTCCACCGCCCAGGCCTTCCAGACCGCCGGCAGCCCCGAGGTGTGGGTGAGGAGGTGAGCGAGGGTGACCTTGGACTTCCCAGGCCCGGAGGCGAAGGCTGGCACATACCGGTGCACCGGGTCCGGCAGGGCCAGGCGTCCGGCTCTAGCCTGGGTCAGTGCCGTGGCGGCGACCAGCACCTTGGTCAGCGAGGCGACGTCGAACAGGGGGTCAGCGGGCAGGTCGGTGCGCTCGGCAGCCGGGAGGAGGGCTCCGGTGGCGCTGAATAGCAGAGCTGAGCCGGCGCGGGCCTCTGCGACCACCCGGCCCTGATGGGCGATCAGGGCGTGGGCCCCGGCGGCGGCCTCGATCGGCTCGGCTGCCTGCGGATCGACGTCGGTGTGTGCGGCGGCGGTGGTGTGCTGCAGCAGCTGGTCCAGGGTGGCGCTGAGTTGCGGGTCGATCATCATCCCTCGCGGAACTCGGAGACAGTGTCGTAGGTGGAGCGCAGGGCGCTGACTGATTCATCCATCCGGCGTTGGGCGACCGCTACGAAGATGCAGTCGACCAAGAGTAACTGTGCGGTCCGTGAGGCCATCGGACCGGAGCGGAACTGCGACTCTCGCACACTGGTGCGCAGCACCAGATCAGCCTCCCGCCCCACGGGGGAATCGCCGGCGTTGGTAATTGCGATCGCGGTGGCGCCACGGCGCCGGGCCGCGCTGAGGAAGCCGAGCACCTCGGTCGTGGTGCCTCGGTGGGAGAACCCGATCGCGACATCGCGCGGGCCCATCAGGCCTGCGGAGAGGACCGCCTCATGCCCGTCGGTGAAGTGGAAGGCCAACCGTGAGATCCGGAACAGTTTGCGGTGCAGGTCCGCTGCACTCCAGCCACTGGCGCTGACACCGTAGATGGAGATTCGGTTCCCGGCGTCGATCGCGGCCACCACTCGTTCCAACTCCGCCAGGTCCAGGTTGGCTAGGGTCTCCTCGATACCCAGGGTCTCGGTGAATCCGATGGTGGAGACCAGTGACTGCAGGGAGGTGGTGGAGGTGAGATCTGCCCCATGGAAAGAGGTGTCCAGTCGTTTGGCGTCCTCACGGCCGACCTCGGTGGCCAGGGCCAGACGCAGCTGGACAAACCCGGCCAGATCCAGGGTGCGGCAGAACCGCACGATCGTGGTCTCCGAGGTCTGGCTCTGCCGGGCGAGGTCGGAGATCGTGCCCTCCACCACCTGCTGCGGGTCGGACAGGATGACGTCGGCGACCCGCCGCATCGACGGTGCGAAGGTGGTCAATTTGGTCTGAATCTCGGTCTGGATGCTCATGGGGCCATGTCCTCACTCTCGGGCGGTGGCGCCGGCGACAGCACCCGCAGAACTAGGTTACCGACCCGGGGCGAGTGGCGGACCTGAGTGACACACATCCGTTGGTGCCGCCCCGCCTCGGTCGGCGAACGTCTCGCCACGGTACGGGGCCAGGTGGTGGTCCGGCGGTTGGGATGTTCGCCACAGGCAGCGTCCTGGTGACCGGGGCGTGGGTCTGTTAGCGTTGCCGCGTTGGAGGGGAGTACCCCGTACGTGGCGGCATCGTCATCACGATGAACTCGGTGTTCATCCGGTGCCGTCAGCCCGAGATCGATCGGGTGGGGGAGACCTCCGGTGTTGGAACTATCACCGGAGGTTTACATATGGATGTCCCCGGCTGGGTCTGGGCTGTGACGGTCGGCGTGATCGTGCTGATGTTGACGATCGACTTCGTGGGCCATGTGCGCACTCCGCACGCACCATCGTTGAAAGAGGCCGGGACGTGGTCAGCGGTCTATGTCGCGATCGCACTGATCTTCGGGGTGATCGTCCTGCTCGCCTGGGGCGGACAATTCGGCCAGGAGTATTTCGCCGGGTATGTCACGGAGAAGTCCCTATCGGTGGACAACCTGTTCGTATTCGTCCTGATCATGTCCAGCTTCAAGGTGCCCCGGGAATATCAGCAGAAGGTCCTGCTGATCGGCATCATCATCGCCCTGGTGCTGCGCACCATCTTCATCTTCCTCGGGGCAGCGGCGATCGAGCAGTTCGCGTGGGTGTTCTACATCTTCGGGGCATTCCTGCTCTGGACCGCCTACACCCAGATCCGCAGCAAACCGGACGATGAGTCCGCCGACGGGCAGAACGGGGTGGTGCGCCTGGTCCGGCGGGTGTTCCCGACGACCGATGACTACGTCGAGGACCGGTTGACGGTCAAGATCGATGGTCGCCGGATGATCACCCCGATGCTCATCGTGATGGTGGCGATCGGTAGCGCCGATGTGATGTTCGCGGTGGACTCGATCCCCGCGATCTTCGGCCTGACCCAAGAGACCTACTTGATTTTCGCCGCCAACGCCTTCTCCCTGCTGGGCCTGCGCCAGCTGTACTTCCTCATCGACGGACTGCTGGACAGGCTGGTCTACCTGCACTACGGGCTGGCGGCGATCCTGGCCTTAATCGGGTTCAAACTCCTGATCCACGCGCTGCACGAGAATGACGTCTTCTTCATCAACGGTGGGGACCCGGTGACGGCGATACCGGAGGTGCCCACCAACCTCTCCCTGGTGCTGATCCTGGGGATCCTGGTGGTGACGACCGTTGCCTCCCTGACGATCGGCCGCCGGCGCAAGGAGCCGCTGGGCCCGGTGAACCCGCCCCGGGGCGACGAGGACTGAGGTGCCTCGCCGGTGACTGAGGTGCCTCGCCGGTGTGCTGCCGGCAGGTCAGCGGTGCACACCGGCGGTGGCGCAGATTGCCCGGATCTCGCGTGCCAGCCAAGCCGGGCCAGGCCAGGGCCTCAGGCCGTGGCGGTCTCGCCGGTGTGCTGCCGGCAGGTCGGCAGTGCACACCGGCGGTGGCGCAGATTGCCCGGATTCTCGCGTGCCAGCCAAGCCGGGCCAGGCCAGGACCTCAGGAGGTGGTGGCTTCGCCGGAGAACGGACCGAGCACCGGGTTCCAGGCCCTGATGTTGCGGTGGGTGATGAGTTTTGCCCGGTGGAAGGGGTCGTCATCGAGCAGTCGCTTGACCGTCTGGGGGTCCTCTGCGACCACCAGTAGCAATGCCCCCGGCGCCGCATTGTCCAACCAGGGGCCGGAGGCGAGCAGGGTGCCCTCCTGGAGTAGACCGCCCAGGAACTCCCGATGTTCGGGACGCAAGGTGTCCAGGTCCTCGGTCCGGGTGACGTCGTAGGTGTACTCCACGGCGAAGGTCGTCATGGTCCAACTCTAACTGGTGCCGATGTGGCGGGCCGGCGGTCACGTCAACGGCGATACTTCGTCCGGTATAACCTGACGAAGTATCGCCAATGCTGGGGAATTCGGTGGGGCTGGGGCAGCCGGGGAATTCGCTGGGGTCGGGACAGCTGGGGAATTGGCTGGGGTCGGGGCAGCTGGGGAAATCGCTGGGGCTGGAACAATGGGATATCGCGGCGGCCCCGGCGGATTACCAGCCGCGAGCCCGCCAATCGGCTAGGTGCGGTCGCTCCGCGCCGAGGGTGGTGTTGTCACCGTGGCCGGGGTAAACCACGGTGCTGTCCGGGTAGACCGCAAAGACCCGGTGCTCCAGGTCATCCATCAGCGAGGTGAAGTCCGTCTTCGTGGTGGTTTTGCCGGGGCCGCCGGGAAACAAGGAGTCGCCGGTGAACAGGTGCACCTGGCCGGAGTCCGGTTCGGTCCACGCCAAGGCGATCGAACCGGGTGTGTGCCCGCGCAGACCGAGTACCGCGATGTGCTGGCCACCGAGGGTGATGCTGTCCCCGTGTTCCACACTCCGATCGACCGGAACCGGCAGCTTCGGCGCATCTTCGGCGCCGGCCAGTGCCGGGGCACCGGTGGCCGCGACTACCTCGGCCAGCGCCCGGTGGTGATCCCAGTGGCGATGGGTGGTCGCCACACCAGAGAGCTTTCCCGGGGCGTTCCCTTCAGTGAGGAGGTCCTGGATGCGCTCGGCGTCGTCGGCTGCGTCGATGAGCAACGCCGCGCCGCTGGCCAGCTCGGTGAGCAGGTAGGCGTTGTTGTCCATCGCTGAGACCGAGGCCTTGCGGATCTCCACCTGCGGGGTGGTCCAGACCAAGCTCGGGCCACCCACCTGGACGTGGCCCGGAACGAAGTCCGGCGCCGGTGCTTGCTGTTGATGACCGCTGGAGTGACTCATCGGGCCATTCTGCCTGCCGGTAGGTGGCGGTGCCATCTCGGGGCCAGAGCCCCGGGCGCCGGGTGTGCGGGGCGTTCAACGTTGCGATGTGGATCATCACCACGCCAGAGCCCCGGGCGCCGGGTGTGCGGGTACCCGCCCACCGATGGCGCCCAGCCTTGGTGGCCAGAGCCCGGGGGCCGGGTGTGCGGAGCCACCCTGGTTCGAACGATTGTACGATGTCGGTGCTGGCGCTTACGATGTGGGACGTGAGTGAGAACCTTCTGGTCCGCGGTGCGCGCGAGCACAACCTGCAGAACGTCACTATCGACCTACCCCGGAACCGTCTGATCGTCTTCACCGGACTGTCCGGATCAGGGAAGTCGTCGCTGGCGTTCGACACCATCTTCGCCGAGGGGCAGCGCCGGTACGTCGAGTCCCTGTCCGCCTACGCCCGGCAGTTCCTGGGACAGATGGACAAACCGGATGTCGACTTCATCGAGGGTTTGTCCCCGGCAGTATCCATCGATCAGAAGTCCACCAACCGTAACCCTCGCTCAACGGTGGGCACGATCACCGAGGTGTACGACTACCTACGGCTGTTATTCGCCCGGGCAGGCACCCAGCACTGCCCGGTGTGCCAGGAGAAGATCACCGCGCAGACACCGCAGCAGATCGTCGATCGGCTGCTGGAGATGTCCGAGGGCACCCGCTTCCAGGTCCTCGCCCCGATGATTCGGGGACGGAAGGGGGAGTACACCGACCTGTTCCGGGAGCTGGGCGGACAGGGCTTTGCCCGGGCCCGGGTGGATGGTCAGACGGTGCCGTTATCCGATCCACCGACCTTGGAGAAGAATCTCAAGCACACCATCGAGGTGGTGATCGACCGGCTGGTGGTCCGCGACAATATGCGCCAGCGGCTGACCGACTCGGTGGAGACCGCGCTGCGGTTGGCTGAGGGCCTGGTGGTGATCGATTTCGTCGACGCCGATGCCGACGATCCCGAGCGGGAGCGGCGGTTCTCCGAGAAGCGGGCCTGCCCCAACGATCATCCCCTGGACCTGGAGGAGATCGAACCGCGCACCTTCTCGTTCAACGCCCCCTACGGCGCCTGCCCTGACTGCAGCGGTATCGGCACCCGGCTGGAGGTCGACCCGGACCTGGTGATACCCGATGAGGACCTGAGTCTGTCCGAGGGTGCGATCGCCCCGTGGGCCTCCGGATCGTCGAAGTATTACGACCGGGTGATGGGTGCGCTGGCGGAGGAGCTCGAGTTCAGCATGGACGCGCCGTGGCGCGCCCTGCCCAAACGGGCGACCCAGGCGCTGCTGCACGGTAAGGACCACAAGGTACACGTGCGTTATCGCAACCGCTGGGGACGGGAACGGGCCTACTCCACCGGCTTCGAAGGGGTGATCGCCTTCATCCAACGCCGGCACGCCGAGACCGAGTCGGAATGGTCGCGGGACCGGTACGAAGGGTACATGCGGGAGATTCCCTGCCCCACCTGCGACGGTGCCCGCCTGAAGCCGGAGGTGCTCGCGGTCCGGATTGGCGGGCGGTCGATCTACGAGGTCTGCGCCCTGCCGATCAACGAAGCCAAGGACTTCCTGGACGCCCTGGAGCTCGGGCAGCGCGAAGCCGCTATCGCCGGCCAGGTGCTCAAGGAAATTCATGCCCGGCTCGGGTTCCTGCTCGACGTCGGTCTGGATTACCTGTCCCTGGCCCGTGCGGCCGGGACCCTCTCCGGAGGTGAAGCGCAGCGGATCCGCCTGGCGACCCAGATCGGCTCCGGTCTGGTCGGGGTGCTCTATGTGCTCGATGAACCCAGTATTGGACTGCACCAGCGCGATAATCGGCGACTGATCGAAACGCTCACCCGGCTGCGCGACCTGGGCAACACCCTGATCGTCGTCGAACACGATGAGGACACGATCCGTACCGCCGACTGGATCGTGGACATCGGTCCCGGCGCCGGTGAACAGGGCGGGCACATCGTGCACTCGGGCAACTACGCGGGCCTGCTGGAGGCCGAGGGTTCGGTGACCGGGGCCTACCTGGCCGGCCGCCGTTCGATCCCGATCCCGGCCGAACGTCGCGCCCCGGACCCCGAGCGGCAGATCACTGTGCACGCAGCCCGGGAGAACAACCTTCGCAACGTCACCGTCTCTTTCCCGCTGGGGTGCTTCATCACCGTGACCGGAGTGTCCGGCTCGGGCAAGTCGACCCTGGTGGACAGTGTCTTGTACAACGTGCTCGCCAATGAGCTCAACGGTGCCCGGCAGGTACCGGGCCGGCACAAAAGGGTCAGCGGCCTGGAGACGCTGGACAAGGTGGTGCACGTCGACCAGAGCCCGATCGGTCGCACCCCGCGGTCGAACGCGGCCACCTACACCGGTGTCTGGGATCACGTGCGCAAACTGTTCGCCGAGACCACCGAGGCCAAGGTCCGCGGCTACACCCCGGGCCGGTTCTCCTTCAACGTCAAGGGCGGGCGGTGTGAGGCCTGCTCCGGGGACGGGACGCTGAAGATCGAGATGAACTTCCTGCCCGATGTGTATGTCCCGTGCGAGGTCTGCCATGGCGCTCGGTACAACCGGGAGACCTTGGAGGTGCACTTCAAGGGCAAGACGGTTGCCGATGTGCTGGATATGCCGATCACCGAGGCCGCCGAGTTCTTCGCCGCTGTGCCGGCAATCTCCCGACACTTGAAGACGCTGGTGGACGTGGGCCTGGGTTACGTTCGGTTGGGGCAGCCCGCACCTACCCTGTCCGGTGGCGAGGCGCAGCGGGTGAAGCTGGCCTCCGAACTGCAAAAGCGCTCCAGTGGCCGCACTGTCTATGTCCTGGACGAGCCGACCACCGGTTTGCATTTTGAGGACATCCGCAGACTGATGGGGGTGCTTCAAGGCCTGGTTGACAAGGGCAACACCGTGGTGGTGATCGAACACAATCTGGACGTGATCAAGAACGCCGACTGGGTCATCGATATGGGACCGGAAGGCGGTAAGGGTGGGGGCACTGTGGTAGCCACCGGCACCCCGGAGGAAGTCGCCGCAGTACCGGCCAGCCACACCGGCCGGTTCATCGCCGAGGTGGTGGATCCAGCAGTGGCGGCGAAGACCCGCCCGATCACCAAGATGTCCACCCCAGACCGGCCCAAGGCCCGGTCGGTTCGGCGCGCCCGCAAGAGCGCCTAACCGACCGCCCACGCTGACCGAGCAGGCGAGGAAACAGTGATCATGTGCCGGTGGTCGGATCGGCCGAGCAGAGCTTGTTTCGGCACGTGAGCCGACCCACCGCAACGATTAGGCTGGAACTGTGGCTGATCCGTCGACCTACCGCCCCAAACCGGGGGAGATCCCGGACTCTCCGGGGGTGTATCGCTTCCGGGACGAACACGGCCGAGTAATTTACGTCGGCAAGGCGAAGAGCCTGCGATCACGGCTCTCCTCCTACTTCCAGAACGTGGCCGGCCTGCACCAGCGCACCCAACAGATGGTGACGACGGCCGCATCGGTGGACTGGACTGTGGTCGCCAATGAGGTCGAATCCCTGGCCCTGGAGTACAGCTGGATCAAGGAGTACGAGCCCCGGTTCAACGTCAAGTACCGCGACGACAAGTCCTACCCCTTCCTCGCGGTGACGATGGGGGAGGAGTTCCCGCGCGTGCAGGTGATGCGGGGGGCCAAACGACCCGGCACCCGCTACTTCGGTCCCTACTCCCACGCCTGGGCGATCCGGGAGACCGTCGACCTGTTGCTGCGGGTCTTCCCCATCCGCAGTTGCTCTGCCGGGGTGTTCAAACGGGCCAGGCAGACCGACCGGCCGTGCCTGCTGGGGTACATCGATAAGTGCTCGGCACCGTGCGTGGGCCGGATTTCGCCCGAGGACCACCGCGACCTCGCCGAGGACTTCGCCGACTTCATGGCCGGGAACACCGCCACTTTCCAGCGACGCCTGGAACAACAGATGAAACAGGCCGCCGCCGAACAGGACTATGAGCGCGCCGCCCGGCTACGCGATGACCTGGGCGCGCTGCGCAAGGTGATCGAACGCAACGCGGTGGTGCTGCCCGATGGCACCGACGCCGATGTGTTCGCGATGGCCTTGGACGAACTCGAGGCCTCGGTACAGGTCTTCCACGTCCGCGGTGGGCGGGTCCGCGGCCAACGCGGGTGGGTGACCGAGCGCGTCGAGGATCTGTCCGAGGGGGATCTCGTCGAACGGCTGCTGCAGCAGATCTACGGGGAGTCCGAGGGCCCCGAGGCCGTCCCCCGGGAAGTGATCGTGCCTGCGTTGCCGGAGAATCTGGAGCAGCTGCAGAGCTGGTTGCGTCGGCGCCGCGGCGCTAAGGTCACGGTGCGGGTCGCGCAGCGCGGCGATAAACGAGCGCTGGCCGCCACTGTGCACCAGAACGCCAGCCAGGCCCTGGCGCTGCACAAGACCCGGCGTGCCGGTGATCTGACTTCCCGGTCCCAGGCCCTGGCCGAACTCCAGGAACACCTGGGCCTGCAGACCTCACCGTTGCGGGTGGAGTGTTACGACATCTCCCACACCCAGGGCAGCGAGCAGGTCGGATCGATGGTCGTCTTCGAAGACGGTCTGCCCCGCAAGAGCGAGTACCGCCACTTCATCGTGCGGGGTCGGGAGGGCGATGGCGCCCGGGACGACACCGAGGCGATGCATGAGGTGATCACCCGCCGGTTCAAGCGCTACCTCGCTGATGCCCACGGCTCCGGACCGCTCGGGTCCGAGGCCCCGGTCAGCACCGGGGAGGCACCCGCCGAGGAACCAGCGCGGCGGCGCTTCGCCTACCCTCCCCAGCTCGTCGTCGTCGACGGCGGGGCCCCCCAGGTCAACGCCGCTGCCCGGGCGCTGTCCGAACTGGGAGTGCAGGATGTGGCGGTGGTGGGCTTGGCCAAGCGGCTGGAGGAGGTGTGGTTGCCCCACGACGACTTCCCCCTGGTGCTGCCCCGGACCAGCGAAGGACTATTCCTGCTGCAGCGGATCCGCGATGAAGCCCACCGATTCGCGATCAGCCACCACCGCAAGCGGCGTAGTACCTCGATGACTCGCTCGGTCCTGGACGCGATCCCGGGGTTGGGACCGGCCCGGCAACGGGCGCTGTTGAAGGAGTTTGGTTCGGTGCGGGCGCTGCGTTCGGCACCGGTGGAGCAGATCGCTCAGGTCCCAGGCTTCGGGCCGGCGCTGGCACGCACGGTGCACGAGGCGCTCAACGAGCCGGTCCCGGGGCCCGCTCCGTGAGAACCTAGGCCTATGACGTCCCAAGATCCGGATGGGGAGCAACCCACGACCTTTCCGAGTGGCATTCCATTGCTGGAGGAACAGACCGCACCACCGGCCGACACTCGGCCCGAGGTGCTGATCATCACCGGGATGTCCGGTGCCGGTCGCAGCCGCACCGCAGCGGTGCTGGAGGACCTGGACTGGTACGTGGTGGACAACCTGCCGCCCAGGATGCTGCTGGCGTTGGCCGGCATGATGACCCCCACCGAAGGGGGAGTGCGGCGCCTGGCTGCGGTGGTCGACGTCCGCAGCCGAGAGTTCTTCTCGGATCTGGTCGAGGTGCTCAACGACTTGCGCAAGACCACCGTCAGCTACCGGATCATGTTCCTGGACGCTGCCGATGAGGTGCTGGTCCGCCGGTTCGAGCAGGTACGCCGCCCCCACCCACTGCAGGGCGAGGGGCGGATGCTCGATGGCATCGCGCAGGAGCGTCGCCTCTTGGAGCACCTGCGCCAGCGTGCGGACGTCCACATCGACACCTCCTCGCTGTCGGTGCACGACCTGGCGCGCCAAGTGCGGGATGTGGTCGCCGAGGAGTCCGAACGCGGGATCAAAATCACGATGGTTTCGTTCGGATTCAAGTACGGCCTGCCGTTGGACGCCGACCACGTTGTCGATGTCCGGTTCCTGTCCAACCCTTACTGGGTCAGCGAACTGCGCCACCTGACCGGGAAGGATGAGCCAGTACGCGACTACGTCCTCAGCCTGGCCGGTGCCTCGGAGTTCGTCACCCGTTATCTGGATGCGATCGAACCGGTCCTGGAGGGTTACCTTCGCGAGCAGAAGCCGTATGTGACCATCGCGGTGGGCTGCACCGGTGGGAAACACCGGTCGGTGGCACTCAGTGAGGCCTTCGCCACCGAACTGCGCGAGCGCGGTCACGCGGTCGCCGTCGTGCACCGGGACCTGGGGCGCGAATGAGTCTCCCCGGTTCCACACCACCCACCTCCCGGCCGTTCGCCCGTCGCCCGGGAGCGCTGAAGGTCGCCGCCCTCGGCGGCGGACACGGCCTGGCCGCGACATTGCGGGCGCTGCGCCATGTCACCAGTGATGTCACCGCCGTGGTCACAGTGGCCGACGACGGCGGGTCCTCAGGCCGGTTGCGGCAAGAGCTGGGGGTCCTGCCGCCGGGGGACCTGCGGATGGCGTTGACCGCTCTGTGCGATGACTCCGACTGGGGGTATACCTGGCGCGATGTGCTCCAGCACCGGTTCCGTTCCGAAGGCCCGCTCGATGGGCACGCGCTGGGCAATTTACTCATCGTGACCCTGTGGGAACTGCTCGGTAACGAAGTGGCCGGACTGGACTGGGTGGGCCGGTTGCTCGGCGCGCAGGGACGGGTGTTGCCGATGGCCGCGGTACCCCTGGAGATCCAGGCCGAGGTGAAGCATGCCAGCGGCCAGCAGGCCCTGGTGCGCGGCCAGAGCCGGGTGGCGGTGACCTCCGGGCAGGTGCAACGGGTGCGGTTGGTGCCCCAGGAGCCACCGGCATGTGCCGAAGCGGTGGCCTCGATCCGCCAGGCAGATTTCGTCGTTCTCGGGCCGGGGTCCTGGTTCACCTCGGTGATGCCGCACCTGCTGGTGCCCGAGATCGCCGAGGCGCTGCACCAGACCCGGGCACGGATCGTGCTCACCTTGAACCTCAGTGCCCAGCGCGGGGAGACCGAGGGCTACAGCGCTGCTGATCATTTGCGTTCTCTGCACGACAACGCACCGGACTTGAGGGTGGACACAGTCATCGCGGACCCGACGGCGATCGAGGAACTCGATGACCTGCGCAGTTGCACCGCCCGGACCGCCGGGCGGCTCCTGCTGCGTCAGGTCGGTCTCGGCGACGGCAGTCCGTATCACGATCCGCTACGGTTGGCGGCTGCATATCGTGATGCTTTCGAAGGATTCTTGGGCGACGTAGGGGAGAGGTCTGAATGAGTGGCAGGATGACGCTCATGTCACTGACCGCCGACGTGAAAGATGAACTGGCCCGGCTGAAAGTCGATCGGGTCTCCGCCCGCAAGGCCGAGGTGGCCGCGACGCTTCGCTTCGCCGGTGGACTGCACATCATCTCCGGGCGGATAGTGATCGAGGCTGAGCTGGATACCGGGATCGCGGCCCGGCGGCTGCGCCAGGCCATCCACGAGGTCTATGGCCACGGCAGTGAGGTGATCGTGGTCTCCGGTGGTGCGCTGCGGCGCGGGAACCGGTACGTGGTGCGGGTGGTCCGCGATGGTGAGTCACTGGCCCGCCAGACCGGCCTGCTCGATGCTCGCGGTCGTCCGGTGCGGGGCCTGCCCCCGCAGGTGGTCTCGGCCAGTGTGGGTGATGCCGTGGCTGCCTGGCGCGGAGCGTTCCTGGCCCACGGGAGCCTGACCGAACCGGGTCGCTCTTCCGCCCTGGAGGTGACCTGCCCGGGCCCCGAGGCCGCCCTGGCCCTGGTGGGCGCAGCCCGCCGGTTGGGGATCATGGCCAAGGCCCGTGAAGTGCGCGGGGTGGACCGGGTGGTGATCCGCGACGGCGACGCGATCAGCGCGATCCTCACCCGGATGGGTGCCCACGATGCGGTCCTGGCGTGGGAGGAGCGCCGGATGCGCCGGGAGGTGCGCGGCACCGCGAACCGGCTGGCGAATTTCGATGATGCGAACCTGCGCCGCTCGGCGCAGGCCGCCGTGGCGGCCGGCGCGCGGGTGGAGCGGGCCTTCGAGATCCTCGGTGATGAGGTCCCCGAGCACCTGGTGCAGGCTGGCAAGCTGCGGCTGCAGCACAAGCAGGCCAGCCTGGAGGAACTGGGACAGATCTCCGATCCACCGCTGACCAAGGATGCGGTCGCGGGCCGGATCCGGCGGTTGCTGGCGATGGCGGACAAACGTGCCTATGAACTGGGTGTGCCGGACACCGAAGCCAACCTCACTCAGGAGATGCTCGATATGTGAACACACCCGTCCGTGGTGCCGTGGCCAGATGTGTCCGGCGCCGGACGGGTGTAGCGTTGGCCCTGGTGTGCACCGGTCGGCTCCGACCGTGTGCCAGACGACAACCGGGCGGCCGCCCGGACCACCGAGACCTACACGCGCCCCGAGCGCACCTTGGAGGACATTGTGACCATTCGCGTTGGAATCAACGGCTTCGGCCGGATCGGCCGGAATTTCTTCCGTGCCGCCCTGGCGAGTGACGCTGACATCGAGATCGTCGCTGTCAACGATCTGACCGACAATCAGGCCTTGGCGAATCTGCTGAAGTTCGACTCCATCCTGGGCCGGCTGGACCAGGACGTCAGCGCCGGTGAGGACACCATCACGGTCGGGTCGCACACCTTCAAGGCCCTGGCCGAGCGGGACCCGGCCAACCTGCCCTGGGGGGAGCTCGGCGCCGATGTGGTGATCGAATCCACCGGGATATTCACGGACGCCACCAAGGCGAAGGTGCACCTGGAGTCCGGTGCCAAGAAGGTCATCATCTCCGCTCCGGCGAAGAACGAGGACGGTACCTACGTCCTGGGCGTGAACCACACCGATTACGACCCGGACAACCACCACATCATTTCGAACGCCTCCTGCACCACCAACTGTCTGGCCCCGATGGCCAAGGTGCTCGATGATGCATTCGGCATCGAGCGGGGGCTGATGACCACCGTGCATGCCTACACCGCCGACCAGAACCTGCAGGACGGCCCGCACAAGGACCCGCGGCGTGCTCGTGCCGCCGCGTTGAACATCGTGCCGACCTCCACCGGTGCCGCCAAGGCGCTGTCCCTGGTACTGCCCCAGCTGGAGGGCAAGCTCGACGGTTACGCCCTGCGGGTGCCGACCCCGACCGGTTCGGCGACCGATCTGACCGTGACCGTCGGTCGTGAGGTGACCGTCGATGAGGTCAACCAGGCCTTCAAGACTGCTTCGCAGTCTCCCGAGCTGCAGGGTGTGCTGAAGTACTCCGAGGACCCCCTGGTTTCCACCGACATCGCCGGTGACCCGTCCTCGTGCGTCTTCGATGCCCCGCTGACCAAGGTGATCGGCAACCAGGTCAAGATCGTGGGCTGGTATGACAACGAATGGGGTTACTCCGCGCGGCTGGTGGACCTGACCGCCTTCGTCGCCGAGAAGCTCTGAGCCACACTTGAGATGAGGACGCCCGTGTGCCTGATGCACACGGGCGTCCTCGTGTCCGGTACCGAACCCTTGTGGAGGGACTTATGAAAACCATCGACGACCTTGGCGACCTGCGCGGCAAGCGTGTCCTGGTTCGCTCGGACTTCAACGTCCCCCTGGACGGGGAGGTCATCACCGATGACGGGCGGATCAAAGCCGCCCTGCCGACGTTGCGCCGCCTGGTGGACGCCGGTGCCAAGGTGATCGTGACCGCGCACCTGGGCCGTCCCAAGGGTGCCCCGGACCCGCAGTTCTCCCTGGCCCCGGTTGCCACCCGTCTGGCGGAGTTGCTCGATGCCCCGGTCACCCTCGCCTCGGACACAGTGGGCCAGGGCGCAAAGGCTGCCGTCGCCGAGATGCACCAGGGGCAGGTGCTGCTGCTGGAGAACATCCGCTTCGATGCTCGGGAGACCGCCAAGGACGACGACGAACGTGGCGCACTGGCTGAGGATCTGGCTGACCTGGCCGAGGTGTTCGTCTCCGACGGTTTCGGGGTGGTGCACCGCAAGCAGGCCAGTGTCTACGACGTGGCGATGAAGCTGCCGGCCGCCGTCGGGCAGCTGGTGCAGACCGAGGTCGAGGCCCTCAGCCGGGCGACCGAAGACCCCGCCCGGCCCTACGTCGTCGTCCTCGGCGGTTCGAAGGTCTCGGACAAGCTGGGCGTGATCGAGAACCTGCTGACCAAGGCTGACCGCCTGCTGATCGGCGGCGGTATGGTCTTCACCTTCTTGGCCGCCCAGGGGCACGGGGTGGGGAAGTCGCTGCTGGAAGCAGACCAGGTCGACACTGTCCGCGGTTACCTGGACACCGCCGCGCAGCGGGGGGTGGACATCGTGTTGCCCACCGATGTCCTGGTTGCCCCCGAGTTCTCCGCCGACGCTCCGGCGACCGCGGTCCCGGTCGAGGACATCCCGGCCGACCAGATCGGCCTGGACATCGGGCCGAAAGCCGCTGCTGAGTTCGCCGCAGCGATCACCGGGGCCAGGACCGTGGTCTGGAACGGGCCGATGGGGGTCTTCGAGTTCTCGTCCTTCGCCGGCGGCACCAAGGCGGTGGCCCAAGCATTGATCGAGGCCACTGGCGCCTTCACCATCGTCGGCGGAGGGGACTCCGCCGCTGCGGTGCGCACCCTGGGCTTCGACGAGAGCGCCTTCAGTCATATCTCCACCGGTGGGGGCGCCTCCCTGGAGTTCCTTGAGGGCAAGGCGCTGCCCGGCTTGCACGTGTTGGATCGCTGAGTAGAAAGGTGGCCACGATGGCCAACGATCGCACCCCGCTGATGGCGGGAAACTGGAAGATGAACCTCGATCACCACGAGGCCACCCACCTGGTGCAGAAGCTCGCCTGGGCTCTCAAGGACGCCGGTCACGACTACGACAGTGTCGAAGTGGCGGTGTGCACCCCGTTCACCGACTTGCGCTCCGTGCAGACGCTCGTGGACGCCGACCGGCTGCAGATCGGCGTCGGTGCCCAAGATGTGTCCGCACACGCCAAGGGCGCCCACACCGGTGAGGTGTCGGCCCGGATGCTGGCCCGGCTCGGGGTGGACTACGTGATCGTCGGTCACTCCGAGCGTCGCGAACAGCACGCTGAGGACGATGGCCTGGTGAACGCCAAGACGAAGGCGGCGCTGGGGCAGCAACTGACCCCGATCGTGTGTGTCGGTGAAGGCCTCGAGGTACGCCAGGCCGGGGACCAGGTGGCCCACACCCTGGCGCAGATCGATGGTGCCTTCGCCGGGGTCTCCGCCGAGGACGCCGGCGGCTGTGTGATCGCCTACGAGCCGGTGTGGGCGATCGGTACCGGTGAGGTAGCCACCCCCGAGGATGCCCAGGAAGTGTGCGCGGCCATCCGGGGCCGGCTCGCGCAGTTGTACTCCGCCGATGTAGCCGGCCAGATGCGGATCTTGTATGGGGGTTCGGTCAAGTCCGCCAACGTCGCCGCGACTATGGCACAGGCCGATGTGGACGGGGCGCTGGTCGGTGGCGCCAGTTTGGACGTCGACGAATTTGCCGCGATCGTGCGCTACCAGTCCCACCAGGTCGGGTTGTGAAGGGCTGATCGCCCACCGGTTCGCGGCGAATCGCCACCATCGATTTTCCGCTTCCGGTGCCGATCGCGTAAACTCAGCCAGGTTGCACGGTGCCCGGTAGATCCGGCGCCATCCCAGACGTGAGGAATGACACCGCAAGTGGACGCGTTACGCATCATCTTGGACGTGCTGCTGGTGCTGACCAGCGCCGTGTTGATCCTGTCCATCCTGATGCACAAGGGGAAAGGCGGGGGCCTGTCCGACATGTTCGGTGGCGGCTTGTCCTCCTCCCTGGGGTCCTCCGGGGTGGCCGAGCGCAACCTGAACCGGATCACCATCGGTTGTGCCCTGATCTGGGGGATCGTCATCGTCTTGCTCGGTCTGGTCCAGAAGGTCGCTGTCTAGGAGTACATGACGTGGTAGGTGGAAGCGCGATCAGGGGGTCTCGCGTCGGTGCGGGCCCCATGGGCGAGGCCGAGCGAGGAGAGGCGGCACCACGGGTGTTCGTCTCCTACTGGTGTGTCACCGGACATGAGACCCGGCCCAGTTTCGCCCAGGAGTCCGGCATCGACATCCCCGAGACCTGGGACTGCCCGCGGTGCGGCCTGCCTGCCGGTCAGGACAAAAGCAACCCGCCGAACGCACCCCGGAACGAGCCGTACAAGACGCACTTGGCTTACGTGAAGGAGCGTCGTTCAGACTCTGACGGTGAAGCACTGCTCGATGAGGCGTTGGCCGCGCTTCGCGCCCGTCGGGGCGGCTGAGCGGGCTACACCTCAGCGCACGTAGGCACCTCAGCGCACGTAGGCCAGGAGCAGGCCGTCGTAACCTTTGGCACCGACGGTCTGCACCGCGGTGGCCTCCAGACGTGCGGCCCGCACCTGCTCGGCTACGGCGTCGACCATGGTCCGGATGCCGAGCACATCGTCGCGCTCACTGCCGGCCTCGGTGACCCGCCCGCCGCGGACCACATTGTCGATGAGGATCAGCGAACCGGGACGGGTCAACTCCAGCGCCCAGTGCAGGTAACCGGGGTTATTCTCTTTGTCGGCATCGACGAACACCAGGTCGAAGGGGCCGGTCTCCTGGGGCAGTAGGTCCAGTGCGGCACCGATCCGGATCTGCACCCTCTCGCTCAACCCGGCCCGATCGATGTTTCCCTGGGCCACGCGCGCGTGTTCGGCGGAGGACTCCATCGTGATCAGCTCCCCGTCCGGGCCCAGCGCCCGGGCGAGGTGGATGGTGGAATACCCGAACAGGGTTCCGATCTCCAAGATCCGGTGGGCGCCCACCGAGCGGGCGAGCACGCTGAGCAAACCAGCCTGCAACTCCGAGACCTGGATCTGGGGCAGGGCAGCCCCGTCCTGGATCGCCTCGGTCAACGCCCGGTCCGGTGGCCGCAGCCGGTCGGCGAAATAGCCATCGACGCGGTACCACAGCCGCTCATCGGTGCTCATCGGATCTCGACTTTCGGCAGACCCTCCAGCAGCGCCTTCTGATAGACCTCATCGGGGTCGAGGTGGCGCAGATCTTCCATCAGGCAGTCCTCCAGTGGCCGCTTCGGCATGGCGACCTGGCGGTCGGGTTCGCCCTCTTCGGTGATGGTGACGACGGGCGAACCCTCCGGACGGTGCATCGAGATCGAGGATCCGGCCCTCTCCAGGTGCACCCCGGTGACCGTTGTGGTGCTCGGGTCGTGCTCCAGGATGACGGGCGTCTGCAGCGCTTCGGCGAACCAGCCACCGAGCAGGTGCAGAGAAGGCCGGGCCGTATCGCCGGTAACCCGGACGCCGTGGATCCGCACCTCCGGTTTGGGCTCCAGGACACCGGCGCTCAGGCCCCGCCACAACGTGGTCCGGGCCCAGGACAAATCGGTGTCGCCGGGGGCGTAGGTCTGCCGCAGCCGCCGCAGCTCGACGATCGGATCGGCTGTCTCACCGACGTCGCTGATGCGGCGCTGGGCCATCTGCCCGACCGGGTCGGTGGACATCTGTGCCGGGGGCTGGTGGGGCCACCAGGTAACCACCGGCGCATCGGGTAACAGCAGTGGGTTGATCAGCGTGTCCATCGCCCCGGCATTGGGCCCGTGTGGCCGCAGCACGATGACCTCACTGGCGCCTGCGTCTCCACCCACGCGGATCTCGGCGTCCAGCTGCGGCCTTTCCTGCTCGTCGCCGGACTCGATCAGCACCACCCGGCTGGGATGCTCCCGGCTGGCCTGGTTCGCAGCTTCCAGCGCAGTCTCGGTGTCGGTGCCGGCGCAGCTGATCACCAGGGTCAGCACCCGGCCCAGGGCCATGGCTCCGCTCTGTTCGCGGACCTGGACCAGCGCGGAGCCGATGGCGGCGCTGGTGGTGTCTTCCAACGTGATGTTCACGGTTGCCTCCAGGTGCGCCCGTCCTGGGCCAGCATCGCTTCTGCCGAGGCCGGGCCCCAGGAGCCCGGCCGGTAACTCTCTGGGCGGCCGTGGGCCGCCCAGTACTCGATGATCGGGTCCAGGATCTGCCAGGACAACTCCACCTCCCGCTGCCGCGGGAACAAAGGTGGATCGCCCAGCAGGACATCCAGCAGCAGCCGCTCGTAGGCTTCGGGGGAGGACTCGGTGAACGCGTGGCCGTAGCCGAAGTCCATGGTGACGTCCCGGATCTCCATCGCTGTACCGGGGACTTTGGAGCCGAACCGGATGGTGACACCCTCATCCGGCTGGATGCGGATCACGATCGCGTTCTGACCCAGTTCCTGGGTGTCGTTGAGATCGAAAGGTAGGTGTGGGGCCCGGTTGAAGACGACGGCGATCTCGGTCACTCGCCGGCCCAGCCGTTTGCCGGTGCGTAGGTAGAACGGCACCCCCGCCCAGCGGCGAGTGTCGATGTTCAGCCGGATCGCCGCGTAGGTCTCAGTGGTGGAATCGGCCGGCATGCCTTCTTCCTGCAGGTAACCGGCAACCTCCTTGCCGCCCTGCCACCCGGCGTCGTACTGCCCCCGGGCGGTGTGCTTGCCAAGGTCGGTGGGCAACCGGACCGCGGAGAGCACTTTCTCCTTCTCGGCGCGCAACGCATCGGCGTCGAAGGAGACCGGTTCCTCCATCGCGGTCAAGGCCAGCAGTTGCAGCAAGTGGTTCTGGATGACGTCGCGGGCCGCACCGATCCCGTCGTAGTACCCGGCCCGAGTCCCGATACCGATGTCCTCGGCCATCGTGATCTGGACGTGGTCGACGAACGCCTCGTTCCACACCGGCTCGAACATGGTGTTCGCGAACCGCAGCGCGAGCAGGTTCTGGACTGTCTCCTTACCCAGGTAGTGGTCGATCCGGAAGACCGACTCGGGAGGGAAGACCTGCTCCACCGAGGCATTGAGGGCCTGGGCGCTGGCCAGATCGTCACCGAAGGGCTTCTCGATCACCACCCGGCGCCAGGTATCGGCGTTCTGTTCGGACAATCCGGAACGGGCGAGCTGTTCGCACACCACCGGGAACTGGCTCGGCGGAACCGAAAGGTAGAAGGCGTGGTTACCCCCGGTGCCGCGTTCGATGTCGAGTTCGTGGACCGTCTGGGCCAGACGTTCGAAGGCCTTGGGGTCGGAGAACTCGCCCTGCACGAACCGGATGCCCTTGCGCAGCTGTTGCCAGACGTTCTCATCGAAAGAGGTGCGGGCGTGCTCCTTGATGGCGGCCAAGGAGATTTCCTCGAAGTCCTGACGTTCCCAATCCCGGCGGGCGAAGCCGGTCAGGGCGAACCCCGGAGGCAGCAGGCCCCGGTTGGCCAGGTCGTACAACCCCGGAATGAGTTTGCGTTTCGCCAGGTCGCCGGTGACCCCGAAGAGCACCAGACCACATGGGCCGGGTATGCGGGGGAGCCGACGGTCGGCGGGGTCACGCAGCGGGTTGACCTGCTGACTGGTCGGACCGCTTCGGCTCATCGTTGGCCCTGGCCGGTACCGGTGGCGGCCGCTTCGGTTAATCCTTCGCTCACGCGCTGCAGCAACTCGGTCCAACTGTTTTCGAACTTGGTCACACCGTCGGTCTCCAGGTCAGCGAGGATGCCCTCGTAGTCCACACCCAGGCGCTGGAGGTGGTCCAGGACGGCCTGCGCCTCGGCCTGCGTGCCACGGACCCGATCGGCGCCGGTGGCGCCGGAGTGGTCCGCGACTGCCTCCAGGGTGTCCCGGGGCATGGTGCTGACCACATCGGCGGTGACGAGTTCATCGACGTACATGGTGTCGGGGTAGTCGGGGTCCTTGGTGCCGGTGGAGGCCCACAGCAGACGCTGCGGGTGAGCTCCGGCCGCTGCCAGGTCGGCGAACCGCGGGCTGGCGATGATCTCCTCGTACACCCCGTAAGCCAGCCGGGCGCCGGCGATCGCGGCCCGCCCCCGCAGGCTTGAGGCCTCCTGGGTGCCGATCTCCTCGAGTGCGGCATCGACCTTGGCGTCGATCCGGGACAGGAAGATCGAGGCCACCGAACGGATCGTGGACAGATCGATCCCAGCGCGCTGGGCTCGCTCCAAGCCGTCGATGTAGGCCTGGGCGACGGCCCGGTAGCGGTCCAGGCTGAAGATCAACGTGACGTTCACGCTGAGCCCGGCGGCAATCGCTTCGGTGATGGCGGGTAGGCCCTCGGGGGTCGCTGGGATTTTGACCATCAGATTCGGGCGGTCCACGGTCTGCCAGAGCAGCGAGGCGGCCTGCACCGTTTCCTCGGTCTGGTGCGCCAGGCGGGGGTCGACCTCGATCGAGACCCGTCCATCGCGGCCTCCGGTGGCGGCGTGCACATCGGTGAACAGGTCACAGGCGTTGCGCACGTCATCGGTGGTCAGAGCTAGCACCGCTGCCTCGGTGTCTGCTCCGGAGCTGGCCAAGGTCGCCAACTGGGCGTCATAGGCGTCCCCGGCGGAGACGGCACCGGCAAAGATCGTGGGGTTGGTGGTCACGCCGACCACGTGGCGATCGCGGATCAGGCCAGCCAGGCTACCATCGGTCAGGGCGCTGCGGGACAGGTCATCCAGCCACACCGATACCCCGGCCGAACTGATTCGTCCCAGTGGGTCCTGCCCCTGGGCGGGGGAGTTGTTCATCGTGTTCTCCTTCTCGGGTCTACCGACGTCAACCACGCACCGCTGCCAGGGATTCCTCGGCTGCGGTGACAGCGGCCTGCGCAGTGATGCCGAACTCCTGATAGAGCGTCTTGTAATCCGCCGAGGCACCGTAGTGCTCCAGGGAAACCGCCCGGCCGGCGTCGCCCAGGTATTTGTGCCAGGTCAGTGCGATCCCTGCCTCGATGCTCACCCGGGCTCGGACTGCAGCCGGCAGCACCGACTCCCGGTAGGAAGCGTCCTGGGCGTCGAACCACTCCAGGCACGGAGCTGAGACCACCCGGGTGGCTACCCCCTTGTCCTCCAGGGTCTGCCGGGCCGCCACGGCCAACTGCACCTCCGAGCCGGTGGCGATCAAGATCACCTCCGGGGTTCCGGAACTGGCCTCGAGCAGCACATAAGCGCCCTTGGCCACGTTGTCGGCGGTGGCGTATCCGTCCTCCCCGCGGGGGACGGTAGGCAAGCCCTGGCGGGTCAGCACCAACCCGGCGGCGCCGTCCTGCTCCAGGATGGCACGCCAGGCGTGGGCGGTCTCGTTGGCATCGGCCGGCCGGACCACGCTCAGCCCCGGGATCGCCCGGAGGGCGGCCAGATGCTCCACCGGCTGGTGGGTGGGGCCGTCCTCCCCGAGTCCAATCGAGTCGTGGGTCCAGACGAAGGTGGAGGGGACGTCCATCAGCGCCGCCAGCCGAACTGCGGGCCGCATGTAGTCACTGAAGGTCAGGAATGTGCCGCCGTAGGGCCGGGTCAGGCCGCTGAGCGCAATCCCGTTGAGAATCGTGGCCATCGCGTGCTCGCGGATCCCGAAGTGCAGGGTGCGCCCGTAGATGGTGCCGCTGAACTGCTCGGTGGACCGCTCGGCCGGGAAGAAGGACGGCTCGCCCTTCATCGTGGTGTTGTTGGACCCGGCCAGGTCGGCCGAGCCACCCCACAACTCCGGCAGTGGCTCAGCTAGTGCGCTGAGCACCGCCCCGGAGGCGGCGCGGGTGGCCACGTCCTTCCCGGCTTCGAAGCTGGGCAGCGCATCGGCCCAACCCTTGGGGAGCTGCTTGCTGCGCAGGCGCTCCAGGAGCTGTGCCCGCTCCGGGTTGGCCTGCGCCCACGTCTTCAGGGCGGCATCCCAGTCGGCATGCAGCTTCGCGCCGCGGTCGACCAGTTTGCGGGTGTGGGCCAGGACCTCGTCGGCGACGTCGAAGTGGCGTTCCGGGTCGAACTTCAGCACGCCCTTGAGTTCGGCGACTTCGTCGGCGCCGAGTTTGGCGCCGTGGGCGCCATGGGTGTCCTGGGCGTTCGGGGCCGGCCAGGCCATGATCGTGGTCAGCCGGATGAAACTGGGTTTGTCGGTGACCGACTTCGCGTTCTCGATGGCCGCCCTCAGGGCGTCGACGTCCTCGACGTACTCGGTGCCGCCCTGGGTCCAGTCCACGTGCTGGGTGTGCCAGTCGTAGGCGTCGTAGCGGGCCACGACGTCCTCGGTGAAGGCGATATCGGTCTTGCCCTCGATCGAGATGCGGTTGTCGTCCCAGATCACGATCAGGTTGCCCAGGCCCTGAGTACCGGCCAGCGAGGAAGCTTCGCTGGCTACCCCCTCCTGGAGGTCGCCGTCCGAGGCAATGACATACACCCGGTGGTCGAAGGGGGAGGAGCCTTCCTCGGCGTCGGGGTCCAGGAGCCCCCGGACCCGTCGCTGGCTCATCGCCATCCCTACTGCGGTGGAGATGCCCTGGCCGAGCGGGCCGGTGGTGGTCTCCACGCCATCGGTGTGTCCGAGCTCGGGGTGGCCGGGGGTCTTGGAGTTGAAGGTGCGCAGGGCCTTGATGTCCTCCAGCTCCAGTCCGAAACCGCCCAGGTACAACTGGATGTACTGGGTGAGGCTGGAGTGCCCGGCGGACAGCACGAACCGGTCCCGACCCTGCCAGTGCGGGTCGGCAGGGTCTGAGGCCATCACGTTCTGGTAGAGCAGGTAGGCGGCCGGGGCCAGGCTGATCGCCGCGCCCGGGTGGCCGTTGCCGCGGTTCTCCACCGCGTCGGCGGCGAGTACTCGGACCGTGTCCACCGCCCGCAGATCCAGTTCGGTCCATCCGGCCTCAGTGGCCTGAGGGGCTTGCGCATTCACAGTGGCGCTCCTTCTGGCCCCCACGGCGGGGGCATCGTGGTCGTTTCATCCGAACTACGGTCCTGCCTGATGTCCCCGAGGCACACCGTGCCACACGCAGCAGGTCCTGCTGCCCCGAGCCTACTCACATCGGCCCGGGACGCGTTTCATTGCGGCATGTTGTCGCGGGCCGCGCGTCCCTGGCGCCGCGATCACCACCTAGACTGGTCCGAAACTCACCAGCGATGCCTGCCCGGGCGCAGCACGCATGGCGAAGAAGGTTGCAACTCCAGGAACAGGTGACATGGTGGCGCACACCGACGCGGTGACCTCCGGACAGCAGTCCGGGCCCAGCAACGACGGCGATGACGTCCGGGCCCGCAGTGGTGCCCACACCGGCGCGGGCCCAGCAGGCGAACGCGATCCGGGGCTCACTCGCGGGCGGTGGCCCACCCTCCGGGCGTATACCGCGCTGACCAAGCCGCGGATCATCGAACTGCTGCTGATCACTACCGTGCCCACCATGATCCTGGCGGCCCGCGGATTCCCCTCCTGGTGGCTGATCATCGCCACCCTGATCGGTGGTGCGGCCGCGGCAGCATCGGCGAACACGCTGAACATGGTCTATGACCGAGACATCGATGCGCTGATGAACCGGACCAAGAAGCGCCCGCTGGTCACCGGTGAAGTCACCCCCCGCAACGCCCTGATCTTCGGGCTGGCGCTGGGGGTGTTCTCGGTGCTCTGGTTGGGGCTGGCGGTCAACTGGGTCGCCTCGGGTCTGGCGTTTGCCGCGATCGTCATGTACGCCGTCGGCTACACCATCCTGTTGAAGCGACGCACCACCCAGAACATCGTGTGGGGTGGGGCTGCCGGGTGTATGCCGGTGCTGATCGGTTGGGCCGCGGTCACCGGATCGCTGGACTGGGCCCCGGTGCTGCTGTTCGGGATCATCTTCCTGTGGACCCCGCCGCATTACTGGCCGCTGTCGATGAAGTTCAAATCGGACTACGCCACAGCCGGGGTGCCGATGTTACCGGTGGTCGCCGCCGACACCCGCGTAGCCCGCCAGATGGTCGGGTACGCCGTAGCGATGGTGGCCTGCTCCCTGGCTCTGATCCCGGTGGCCCAGATGGGTTGGTTCTACACGATCGCGGCCTCGGTGATCGGGGGGTGGTTCCTGTGGCAGTGCCTGGCCCTCTACCGTCGTTCCACGACCGGCTCGGCCAAGAAGCTCCGGGCGATGAAGGTCTTCCACGGGTCCATCACCTACCTCAGCCTGGTGTTCGTCGCTATCGCCGTCGACCCGTTCCTGCCTTTCTGAGCACCGATGGGCGGCACCAGTGAGCCAACGGGCGCTCCGCCGCGCCCGCGGTCCACTGCCACCGGCCAGCCCGGGGACGGTCGCGCCGGGAGGGAACCGATCGCCGAACCGTTCCACAGCCGCCTCCAGGAGTATCTGGCCCACCTCGGGGTGGAGCGTGGTCTGTCCCAGCACACCCTGGCCGCGTACCGCCGGGATCTGCAGCGTTATGCCACCTACCTGACCACCAGCAAGATCGCCTCCCTCGATGCCGTCACCGAGGGTGACGTCGGGGCCTACCTGGAGGCGATCCGCAACGGGACCGACGGCGGGCACCCCCTGTCGCAGGTGTCGGCCTCCCGGGCCGTGGTCGCTGTGCGTGGCTGGCACAAGTTCGAGACCCTCGAGGGACATACCCGGCACAACCCTGCCGCCGAAGTGCGCCCGCCCGGCGGCGTGAAGAGGTTGCCGAAGGCGATCTCCACCGGGCAGGTGGAGCAGTTGCTCGAGGGCGCCTCGATGGCTGAGGGCGTGCTGGGCCTGCGGGACCGTGCCCTCGTGGAGGTGCTGTACGGCACCGGGGCCCGGATCAGCGAAGCGGTCGGGCTGGCGATCGATGACGTGGATGACGCCGAGTCGGGAGCCAGTGTGCGCCTGTTCGGTAAGGGGCGCCGGGAGCGGATCGTGCCGATGGG
>Ga0079225_10000254_pt1 | contig 28731 bp, 23 predicted proteins | sample Poulit2012_FD_76344 | JGI IMG/M metagenome (GOLD analysis project Ga0079225, IMG submission 76344) | Agricultural soil microbial communities from Georgia to study Nitrogen management - Poultry litter 2012 | ecosystem: Environmental > Terrestrial > Soil > Agricultural land | place: USA: Georgia... | reverse complement strand
TGACTATGGAACTATAAGATTTGATTTAGGATATGCTTCAGCTATAGCTACAATACTATTTGCAATAATGGTTGGAACAAACTTACTAGTAAGAAAGATGTTAAGAAGGGTTGGTGAGTGATTCTATGAACAAAATAAAAAAATGGTGGAAAGATTTCCGCTTTAGACGAAAAATTAAAAAGAGACATCGAGTCACTCGTTCAAAATATGGGAACGTTGCTTTGTTTTTCGTATTATTAATCTTTGGTGCATTTAGCGCTTATCCATTAATAATGACTGCATCAAATGCATTCAAACCATTAGATGAATTGTTCTTATTCCCACCGAGAATTTTCCCTAGAAATATTACGTTTAATAACTTTAGAGATTTGTCAGAATTAATGGCAGAGTCTTGGATTCCTTTTTCAAGATATTTCTTTAATACGATATTTATTACATTGGTTGGTACTGTTGGTCACGTAATTGTGGCATCAATGGCGGCTTATCCGCTTGCAAAATATGATTTTCCTGGTAAAAGCATTTTATTTGGATTAGTAGTATATTCTTTAATGTTTGCACCACAAGTAACTGCAATACCTAACTATATTATTATTTCTAGAATTGGTTTAATCGATAGCCCAACAGCTATTATTTTGCCAGCAATAGCTTCAAGTATTGGACTTTATTTGATGAAGCAATTTATGGAGCAAATTCCAATGGAATTAATAGAATCGGCAAAAATTGATGGAGCAAGCGAATATAGAATATTTTTACAAATAGTGATGCCACTTGTTAAACCTGCATGGTTAACATTAGTGATACTACTTTTCCAAAGGTTATGGACAGCTGATGGAGGAGCACTAATATTTAGTGAAGAAATTAAACCGTTATCATATGCATTACAACAAGTTGCTCAAGGTTCGATTGAAAGAAGTGGAACTATTGCAGCCGTATCCTTTATAATGATGATTGTTCCTATAACATTTTTTGTAATCTCACAATCTAGAATTGTTGAGACATTTAGTTATTCTGGTATGAAATAAGAGGTGAATTATGAAAAAGAAAATTTTAATATTATTAATATTATTTATAACTCCACTTTTAATTGGTGCTTCTTATAATTATTCATATTATGGAGAGGTTTTACATTCTTCACCAGGATATAATTATATTACGCATTTTGACCAACAAAACTTGCAGTATGCTGACAATGATGAGTTTTTAAAGCCAGAACATTTATATGCAGATCCTCAAGATATAAAAGTGTATAATGATAAAATTTATATGCTTACAAAAGATAAGGACAGAAGCAAAGACTTATTATTTATATTGGATTTGGATTTTAAAGTTATAAAAGTTATTACTGAATATGAATTAACAGATCCATATAAAGATAAAGTTGAAAAAGAAGTTGATAATGTTTTTGGAATCATTAAAAATATTTTCGATGAAATATTTACAGATGAAATATTTTATCCAGGAGTTACTTTGCCTGTGTCAAAAGCAAACCAAGTATTATTAAGTGAAGCTAAGTTTACTTGGTTATCAGACGATACATCTATTGTTACAAATAATGGTATTATAGGTTTTAACTTCACAGATGAGTTAAAAACTACAAATTTAAATTTAGAAATAGATTTGCTAGGACATACTACAACTTTTAGTTTTGAAATTAATGTCGGACAAGAATTAGACGGTTTAGAGGCGAATAATGATGTTTTCTCTTACAATGTTGAAGAAACTGTTAATGTTATAGATGTTAATAATTCAATAGGCTCAAATTTTAATGATGAGTTGTATAACGAGATATATGAAATTATTGAAGATAAAAGAGAAACAGATGATGAAACCGGCGAAATGTTAAATGAATTTGAATATGAAGGGTATTTATTTAAATTTAAAGATAGTGAATATGAAGATTCTTTCTATGAAGATATTACACTAACGAAAATAGAAGATGGTCTAGGTTCTGACAGTAATAAAATACACTCCTCTATGTTTGATCCTATTTATAAAACTAATAGAGCTAAAGGAATAGATGTAGTTGATAGTGGAGTTTATATTGCAGATTCAGACAATAATAGAATTTTGAAATTAACGCATGATTTTGAAGTTGTTGATGCATTTTATGATGTAGAAGATGAGACTTTTGATGAATTAACTTATAGACCTGAAAAAATAGCGGTTGATTCCTCTGAAAGAATGTATGTTATCGCAAATAGTGTTTATGAAGGTATTATTGAATTAGACTCTAATGGAGATTTTAATAGATTTACTGGAGTTAACCCTATCAAATTAACACCTATTGAAATTCTTAGAAGATTTTTAATGACAGAAGCTCAACAAGCAAAATTACCGAAATTTTTACCAACAAATTATAACAGTTTAGCACTTAATGACAAAAGTTTTATATTTGCAACTGCAAAACCTAGAGAGGATAATGCAGAAAATATGATTCAATTAATAAACCCAAAAGGTATTGACGTCTTAAAAAGAAATGGATATCATACACCAATGGGAGATATTATGTATATAGATGGTAGAAATAATTATGTTATCGATGGACCATCTGATTTAGTTGATATTGCTATTGGTAGAGACGGAATATATAGTGTTTTAGATAGTAAAAGGTCGAGAATATTCACTTATGATAGAGAAGGTAATTTGCTTTATGTAAATGGAGATAAAGGTAATCAAAGTGATAAGTTTAATAGAGGAATCGCGCTTGAATACATTGGAGACAATATAGTCGTCTTAGATGAAGATGGCACAATTATAGTTTATAGACCAACAGAGTTTGGTGAAACAGTAAATAAAGCTGTTGCATTTTATAACATAGGTGAGTTTGAAAAATCCGCAGAAGAATGGGAAAAAGTCCTAAAATTAAACACTAATTATGAAGTAGCCTACAATGGTATAGGTAAGTTTAATTTAAGAGAAGAAAACTATAAAGAAGCTATGAAAAATTTCAAACTAGGACATGATAGATACTATTATTCAAAGGCTTTTAAATCACAAAGAAACTTATTCATTAAAAAACATTTCTCTAAAGCCATATTAGGTATTACTTTAATAGCAATAGGATATGGAACTTATGATGTTATTAAAAAAGTTAACAAAAGAAAGAAAGGGGATATGAAATGAAAGAAAAATTAAGTAGTATTTATGAAAATTACTTAAAATTCCCAATGTATATCCTTTTTCATCCGTTTGATGGTTATGATGAGTTTAAGAGAAATAAAAGAGGAAAATTTTCAGTTGCAATTATTTTGATATTAATGTTTACCTTGCTTAGAATTTTACAAATTCAATATAACGGATTTTTAATTAATGATACTAATCCTAAAGATCTAAATAGCCTTAAAGAAGTGTTTTCAACGTTTTTAGTTATTGGATTATTTGTCGTTGGTAACTGGAGCGTAACAACTTTAATGGAAGGTAAAGGTAATATGAAAGAAATCTTGATGATTACAGGTTACTCATTATTACCAATAATTTTGATTGGCTATCCATCAATATTGTTATCCCATTTAATTACTGCAGAAGAAGTTGGGATTTATAACCTTATTGTAGGAATTGGGGTAGTAGGCACCGGATGGATGTTATTTATGGGTATGTTAAATATTCATGAATATGGATTGTTTAAGACTATTGCTGCATTTTTAGCAACAGTTGTATCAATGCTTGTCATGATATTTGTTGGATTATTATTCTTTGATTTAATTCAACAATTTATAACATTTATTAAAATGATATGGCAAGAAATTAATTTAAGATATTAGGAGATGACAAGTATGAAAAAACATTTAAAATTAATAAGAATAACTTCAGTTATTATAATATTACTAATAGTCCTTTATTTATACTTGTTTGCCTTTAGTTTAAAGGCAAGTCCTAAGATAAATAATGATTTAATGGATTTTGATATTCTATATAATGATGCTGAAGAACATGGCTTTATTGATGGTAATTTGTTAACAAACACAAATAAATTAGTGGCTAAAAACAACAATTATGAATTGTATTTAAATGAAACTAATACTCATTTTTATATTAAAGATTTAACTACCGGAAACATCATAGAATCTAATCCAAGTATTGATGATCCTGCTAACCCATCTGACAATACATTAGCAAGACAAAAAGCAACTATTGAATACAGATACTTTAATAAAATAGGTAGTAGATCAAATGCAAATAATAATTACAATAAAAGTATATATCATCCAGAAACACCGGAATATGCAGAAGGACATAAAACTTATAAAGTAAAAGAAGTTGAAAATGGTTTTCAAGTATTTTATAGAGTTACTACATTAGAGATCGATTATTTATATTTTCCACTCTACTTAGAGCCTGAAGCTATTGAACCTATAATAAATGATAGACAGCATCCAGCAAGAAGAACTATTATGAATGCATATTGGGATACAATCGATGAAAAAACAGGTTTATATAAAGCCAGAAGCTATGAAAACATGTCAGGGATAATACGTAAAGACTTGTATAAAGTTTTTTATGAAGATAAATGGTTTGGTGAATATAGTCGTGAAAGAGCAATAGAAGAAAATGCTAAAAATGGTTATTTTGAAGAAATTGTAAGATTTGGTTTTGATATAGCAATTCAAGTTTTATTAGAAGATGACGGGGTCGAAATCAAAGTAATTAATAACTCTATTAAAGAATATTCAGAATCTAAATTAGCTGAAATATCACTTTATCCATACTTTGGATCAGCAATTGATATTGATCCAATATCAAATACTGAAAATGAAGGCTACTTAGTAGTTCCAGATGGAAGTGGAGCGATAATTAATTTTAATAACGGAAAAACTAGTGCAAGATCTTTTTCAAAAAGAGTTTACGGAAGAGACTTGGCCTATTTACCATACGAAATGCCTGAAGAGCAAGAAAATATATTAGTTCCTGTTTATGGAATGATTAAAGATGACATTGGATACGCAACAATTATAGAAGAAGGAGATTCTCATGCTACGATAAATGCTAACGTTAGTGGGATAAGCAGAGATTCTTATAATCGAATATATCCAAGTTTTAGACTTAGAGAGTATGAATTTTCTGTTATTGGTTCTGGATGGAATACTCACGAAATAAATATATGGACAAAAGATTTAATTAAAACTGATATTACTTTAAAGATTAAAATATTGACAGGTGACAAAAACAATTATGTTGGAGTTGCTAATGAGTACAAAGAATTTTTAATTAAAAAATATGATTTAACCAAAAATCTAAATCTAAACAAGAAAACAATAATTGAGTTTCTAGGTGCATATGACAAGAGAGATATGTTCTTAGGTGTTCCATATAAAAATATAAAAAGTTTAACTACATATAATCAAGCTTTAAAAATATTAGATGAATTAGAGGAAATGAATGTTGATAATTTAGACTTAGTATTTAGCGGAATTACCAATGGTGGATTAGACAATGACTTTGAAACCAAAGTGAAGTTCGAAAAAACAGTAGGAAAAAAGAAAACGTTTAATAAGTTTAAAAAACAACTAAAAGAAAGAGATATTGAAGTTTTTCCTTCAGTTAATTTCTTTTCTACAAACAACTTTAATAAACCTTTAGAAAACAACAGATACACCTCAAACAGGGTAAAAGGTGCAAGATCACATATATTTGATTACCACGTTCCTACAAGATTACCTTATTCAGAAACAGCTTATGATCATAGAGATGAGCATTTAGTAATTAATCCAAGATATTATGATTCTATATACGAAAAATATAATAAAAGTTATAATTTTGATAATTTGTTTTTATTAGGAGTTGGAAGTGATTTAGCGGGTAATTATAAAAAGAAGAACGTTACTTATTTATATCAAAGTCAGATATATCAAGAAAATTTACTTTCTAAAATAAGTGATGATAAGAAAGTAGCTATTTCAGAACCATTAGGATTTTCATATCCATACTTAAATACTGCTTTAGATTTACCTTTTGAGTCAACAATTTATACAATATTAGATTATAGAATTCCATTTGTCCAATTAATTTTAAGTGGATTAGCAAACTATACTCACAAAAGTATAAACTTAGCTAGTCAAAGAGATATCGATTATCAATTCTTAAAAACATTAGAAAATGGAGCAAGCTTAAAGTATACTTTAACATATAAAAACTCCTTAGAATTACTAGGTACTGATCATAATCAATATATGTCAACAGAATATACGAATTGGCTTGATGTAATAAAAGAACACAATGATGTAATTGTAACAAGTGGATTTGACAAAGCAAATATTATAGGACATGAAAGATTAAGTAGTAATGTGTTTAAAACATATTATGATAATAACAAATTTGTTATAACAAACTATAATTTAACTAATGTTATAGTTGATGGAATAGAAATAAATGGAATAGATTATTATATTGGAGGTGGCAGTTAATGGATGTACAATTAAAAAATGAACCTATTAAAGTACAAAGGTTTAAATCTTATGAGACACAAAAGAAAATTTGGGCTGCCATCTTTCTAGCTCCATGGATTATTGGTTTTTTAGCATTATTTACTATACCAATGATAACATCATTTAGATATAGTTTTTTCCATATTACTGCAAATCCTGAAGGTGGTCTTAACTATACTTTTGTAGGATTACAAAATTACCATAGATCGATATTTACTGAGACTATTGGGTCAACAATATTTCAAACTGAAATGTTAGAGACAATTAAAGATGTTGCGATAAACATACCAGTAATAATAATTTTTAGCTTGTTTATCGCAGTTATATTAAATGCAGAATTTAAAGGAAGAGCTATCGTTAGAGCAATATTTTTTATCCCGGTTATACTAAATTCAGCAGCAGTCGTTACTGCGATGGGTCGAGGTGATGCCATGAGTGGTATCCTCGCTGGAGAAGATGCATTTGGACAAGTTTTTGAACTTGAAGAATACTTATTAAGAGCGGGTTTAACACAAGGTCTCGTCGGATTTATTGTTAATTTAATAGATAGAATATATTCGATATTAGCATTATCCGGAGTACCTATCTTACTATTTCTAGCAAGTATTCAATCTATACCTAGACATTTATATGAAGCAGCAGAAATAGAAGGAGCTACACAATATGAAATGTTTTGGCTAATTACATTGCCAAACATTACTCCACATTTATTAACGGTTTCTATATTTATTTTAATAGACACATTTACAACATCAAGAATTAGTAACTACATTGATTTATTAAAACAAACTGAGTGGGGAATTAGAGCTGCTATGTCATGGCTATATGTAGTGGTTGTTATCTTTATATTACTAATAATAATTGCTATATCTAAGATATTTAAGTGGGGTGAAACACACTATGACTAATGATAACTTATTCATTAAAACTAAAAAAGAATGGGAAAAGTTTAAAGAAAGATATAATGAACCTGGAAGAAAAATTAGAAGAAAAAGAATCATGAAAAGTACATTAGTTTCATTCTTTAGATTTGTACTATTATTTGGATTATCTTTCGTGATATTATTCCCAACTATTCAACAAATACTAATGGCTTTAAGAGCACCATCAGATATTAATAATCCGGCAGTAATTTGGATTCCAGAAGTGTGGTCGGTAGAAAATATCAAAATTGCTAGTATTGTTTTAGATTATCCTAAAGCGCTTGTTAGCACCTTTAAATTAAGTTTTATATCTATGCTTTTACAAATATTTTCTACAGCATTAGCTGGGTATGCATTTAGTAGACTTAAGTTTAAAGGAAGTAATATACTTTTTATAGGTGTTGTGCTAACAATAGTTATACCACCACAAGCCTTATCTTTATCACAATATTTATATTTTGTAGATTTAAAACTTGTTGGTAAAGAAATATCAATATATATAATGGCAATATTTGGAATGGGAATTAGATCTGGAATATTCATATATATATTTAGAAGTTTTTTCCAAGGCTTACCTAAAGAGCTTGAAGAATCTGCTCAAATTGACGGTGCGAGTGTGTTTAGAATTTTTTGGAATATTATGCTTCCAAACGCAAGAGGAGCAATAGTTACAGTTGGATTATTTGCTTTTGTATGGCAATGGAACGACACATATTTCGTAAGATTATTTGATGTTAGTACTGAAACGTTCCCACTGCTTACTATGAGATTAATGGGAGCAGCAGAAAATATGTACAATGCATTATTTATTACAGGTGGGATAGATTTAATTGGTAAAGATATTTGGGATAACCCGATGTTCTTAGCGCTAATTACTAACGTTGCAGCGTTATTAATGATGTTACCTCTATTAATTATGTATATATTTGTACAAAAACAATTCGTTGAGTCAATTGAAAGAACAGGAATTGTAGGTTAATAAATAAAAAAGGATGATTAAATATGCCGGAACAAAAACAAGAGCCTAAAAAATTATATCAAAAATTAAATTATTTTGCTGATTGGATTATAAGGATGATAATAGTTAATTTTTTAACAATATTAATGTCACTTCCTATAATTACAATTGTTCCGGCAATTACATCTGCATATCATATTTTGAGTGACGCTTTGAATAAAGACGAGACACCAATATTTAGATCATATTTTAGTTATTTCAAAGAAGATTTATCAAAAAAAATAATTGCTTCAATTATTGTTGTAGCAATATTAGTATTAAGTATTTATAATAATAGGCTATATGCTACTTATATAGAACAAGGAAAAGGAATACTATATACAATAGGATATTACATAACTTTAACAATTATAATTGCAACAGTTATGATAACTTTATACTTACCATTAGTATTTATAGAGAGAAAAGGTATCGATTTAGATGTAACTGTTAAACTAGCATTTTACTTATCTGGGAAATACTTTTTCAGAACAATGTTTGTCGCTATGACATTATTAATACCATTTTTAATGCTTACAAATCAAGTTACATTTTTATTCTTTATATTTTTTGGAACAACCTTACCGTTGTTAATTATAGCGGCAATAACATTAAAACCTAGAGAGTTTTTACAGGAGACGAAAGGAAATCAATGATAAAACTTGGAATTGAGAACATAGATAAATATTTAGATTTATTTAATAATAAAAGAGTGGGGTTAATAACTAACCACACAGGACTAGATCAATCACTTAAATCTACGATTGATATTTTAAATGAGAAAGTTAATTTAGTAGCTCTTTTTGCACCTGAGCACGGAATAAGAGGTGACTTAGAAGCAGGTGTTAAATTAGATACATATAAAGATGAAGAAACCAACTTAACGGTTTACTCTTTATATGGTCAGACACGTAAACCAACCAAAGAAATGCTTGAGAATGTAGATATATTATGTTTTGACATACAAGATGTGGGAGCAAGATTTTACACATATATATATACTATGGCATATGGGATGATGGCTGCAAAAGAAAACAATATTGAATTTGTTGTTTTTGATAGACCTAACCCGCTAGGTGGAAAAAGAGTTGAAGGAAATATTTTAGATTTAAAATATCGTTCCTTCGTTGGATATTACCCGATTTTACAAAGACATGGATTAACAGTTGGGGAATTAGCAAAAATGTTTAATAATGAATTTGAAATTAATTCCAAACTTACTGTAGTTCCAATGGAAAATTGGAAAAGAGAAATGACGTTTTTTGACACTAAATTAAATTATGTTTTGCCTTCACCGAATTTACCAACAATAGAAAGTACCTTTGCATATTTAGCTACTTGTTATTTTGAGGGTACAAATATAAGTGAAGGAAGAGGAACAACAAGGCCGTTTTCTCAATTTGGCGCTCCATGGTTAAATAACAAAGAATTAATTAAAAGACTCAATAGCAAAAACTTTAAAGGGGTTAAGTTTAGACAATCATACTTTACTCCTACGTTTTCAAAACATGATGGAAACCTTTGTAGAGGTGTTGAATTATTAATCGAAGATTATGAAAGTTTTGAACCTGTTATATTAGGGATGACTATTTTGAAACTTATCAATGAAATGCATGAAGAGTTTGAGTTTAGAGGACCTTATCGAAAAGATGGAGAGCCAATGATCAATTTATTAATTGGTGATAACTTCATAAGAGAAAATAATTTAACAATAAACGAAATTAAAAATAAATTTAAAGAAGATAAACAAAAATATGAAGAAATGAAAGGAAAATATCACATTTATGACTAAATATAATATTGATAAAATGACAATTAAAGAAAAAATCGGACAAATTTCTATGTATGGTATTGATACCACAACTATTACAGAGGATACTATTAATTTAATTAAAGAATATAAAGTAGGAAATATTATATTATTTGCTAGGAACGTAGAAAGTCCTAGACAGCTATTTGAGCTAACACAAAATTTACAAAAGTTAGCAAAAGAAGAATTCGACATTCCGATGTTTATTAGTATAGACCAAGAAGGTGGAATGGTGACTAGAATATTCGAGGGTTCTACTTTTTTCCCTGGTGCAATGACAATTAGCGCTACAAATAATCCAGATAACGCATATAACATGGGAAAAATAATGGGTAAGGAATTAAATTCTTTAGGCGTAAATATGAATTTAGCACCTATTTTAGATGTTAACAATAATCCACATAATCCTGTTATAGGAGTGAGAAGTTTCTCAGACAATCCACAAGTAGTAGCAAAGTATTCATGGAATTTCGCAAAAGGTTTACAAGATGAAGGTGTGTTTGCAACAGGTAAACATTTTCCTGGTCATGGAGATACAAATGTAGACTCTCACTTGGGATTACCAACAATTACTCATGGCCTTGATAGGTTGAATAAAGTTGAGTTTGTTCCATTTAGATATAATATAGACAAAGGAATTAAAGGTATAATGAGTTCTCATATTAATTTTACAGAACTAACAAAAGATGGAACACCGGCGACATTAAGTAAGGATGTTATGACTGATTTATTAAGAAATGATTTTGGGTTTAAAGGTTTATTAGTTTCTGATAGTATGACAATGAAAGGTGTTGTGCAAAAGTATAGTGCAGAAGAAGCTACATTAATGGCAATAAATGCTGGTCTAGATTTAACATGCCTATGTCATCCAGAATCTCCAAGAAGAGAAACTCTAGAATATTTATATAAAGCATATGAAGACGGGAGACTAACAGAAGAAACTATTAACGAGAGATTAATTAGAGTATTGAAAGCAAAGGAAGAATTAGTTAATGTTAATTTAAACAATTCATTTGAAGATGTAAAAGAACAAGTTATTAATGAAAAACACAAATTAGCATCCTATAAAGTAGTAGAAGATGCACTAACATTAGTTAAGGGTGAAAATATTAAAACAACTAACAACACACTTTTTGTGGGTTATAAACCGAGAGCATTAACTATTGCTGATGATACTGATGGAACAAGCACTTTAGAAAATGTTTTAAATAAAGAAATACCAAATATGGATACCGTAATTTTAGAAATAAGTCCAACAATGGATGATATTAATAAGATAATTGAAAAATCTAATAATTATGAACAAGTTATATTAACAACATATTCGGGTAATACACAACCAATGCAAATTAATTTAATTGAAAAAATCCACGAAGTTCATAGTAATGTTACAGTTATTTCTATGAGAGATCCATACGACTTATATTACACAAATTCAATTAAAAATTATTTAACGCTTTATGAGTATACACCAAACTCAATTCAAGTATTAGTTAAATATTTAAAAGGAGAAATAACACCAAAAGGTGTTATTCCAATTAGCTATGAGTAAATATATAATTGGAATTGATGGTGGTGGAACTAAAACACTTGGTGTTTTATGGGATCATAATGGCAAAGAAATAAATAGAGTAGAAAATAATTTTTGTAATTTCAATGTTGATCTTAATCTATCCAAAAATAATTTAGAAGCAACTATTGACCAATTATTAATGAAAACTAATGAAACACCTAATATTGTAATAGGTGTTTCAGGTTTTTCTGGATTAAAAGACCCACTAAAATATGAAGAAGAACTTAAATCTAAATATAATACAAAGGTAATACTTAGGGATGATGGGTTTCTTGCTTTAAATTCTGTTGAAAATACAAATAACTATCCAGTTGTACTCGCAATAAGTGGAACTGGAAGTATTATATATGGATTAAAAGATGATGAATATTATAGATATGGTGGTCATGGGCATTTGTTAGGAGATGAAGGATCTTCATATGATGTTGCTATTAAAGCTTTAAAATTTATAACGAATGAGTTTGATAATAACACATTATCAGATTTCTCTAAAGAGTTTTTAAAAGCTGCTAATTTAAACAAAACTGAAGATATAAAACAGTTAGTGTATCATAATTCTAAAAACTTTATTGCTTCGCACTCTAAATTGGTAGATAAACTAGCTAACCAAAAAGATGAAGTTGCAATTAATATAATTAAAAATTCAGCAATGGATTTGGCGGAACAAATAAATCAAATTTTAAAGAAAATGAATATTTCTAATAAATTTGTTTTAGCACTAAGAGGAGGGATGTTGTCAAACTCAAAATTATTCAGGGAAACAATGTTAAATTATTTAACAAATTTAGATAAGAATTTTATTATAGATACAAAAAATAATGAACCAGTTTATGGAGCATTAAAATTTAGGGAGGATAGCAAATAATGAGAAAAAAAATATTTTTAGGTCTACTAACGATATTATCTGCTGTTTTGTTGATAGCATGCCATAAAGATGATAATGGAGATAATAAATTAGAAACTGATTTAGTTAACGTTAGTGGAATCACAATTACAAATGAAAAAAATAAAGATGAAGATAATAAAGAAAATTATTATTTAGATATTAATGAAGACTATACTTTAAATATATATTTAAACAACGAAAACATGTATGAAATTGAAAGCGTTTCAATTAGTGGTAAAAAATATACAAAGGATGAATTTACTATTAATAGTGCTAAAAATCATATAGAAATTTTTGATAATACAAGAAGAGAATCAGGTATTACAGTTTTTAAAGTAGAAGAAGTAAAAGTTAATATTGATGAAAAAATATATAAAGTTAAGGAAAACTTTGATTTTACATTAAAGTTACATGTGAGAGGTTCAAGACCAAGTGTAATAATAGATGATCATATTGAAGATTTTGATTCTCATCAAATTGATTTATATGTTGAAGATAGAAGTTCAACAATTGACTTTGAAAATGATGGAATTTTTGTTGAAGTTTATGAAGATGATTTATTAGTATCCAAAATACCATTACAATTATATGATAACATCGTTGAAATAAATGATTTAAAAATAGACAACTATTACACTTTTAAAGTTAAAGCTATTTTCAATTTATTTGATGAAGATGGAATAAAGGAAGAAATACTTCATGAAGGAAATTTTAAAACAAAAGCTCCATTAAAAATTAATGTTTTAGAAGAAGATGAAACTTTCATAGAATTTGATTATGAAAACCTATATGATGTTAACATTTTAGAAATTGCTTTATTTAAAGATAATAATAAAATTTCATCAATAAGCTCAAATGAATATATATTTGACGGGTTAACTAAAGGAACTGACTATGAATTAAGAATAAAATATGAATATAATTCTAATGGAGATAAATTAATTGGCACTCAAGTCAAAGATATTAAAACTTTTGAGTTAGTTTACACTAATTTAATTAGAGATGGTAGAGAGGTAAGACATCCGAATGGAACAATAGTTCAAATTCCAACATATAAGAGACGAAACGAAGAAGTAAGAGGAATATGGATATCTACTGTTTCCAATATAGATATTGCAACAATGCAAGGAAGTAACATACAAGGTTATAAGGATAGTATTACTATGATGTTAGACAATATTAAAGAAGCTAAATTTAACACAGTGTTCTTCCAAATTAGACCTATGAATGATGCATTTTATCCAAGTGAATTAGCACCATGGTCAAGATACGTTACTGGTAGAGAAGGTAAAGACCCAGGGTTTGATGTGTTAAAATTTGCTATTCAAGAAGCACATAAAAGAGGCTTAGAACTTCATGGTTGGTTAAACCCTTATAGAGTAGCTACTTCAGAAAGTATGTTTGATAATTTAACTAGTGAAAACTTTGCTAAAAAGAATCCAGACTTAGTCTTAAAAGACTCTAAGGGTGCACATATTTTAGATCCTGGAAAACTAGAAGTACAAACATATATTAGAGATGTTATTAAAGAGATTATAAATAATTACCCAAATATTAATGGTATTCATTTTGATGATTATTTCTATTTGTCAACATTCGGGGAAAATAGTCAATCACCGGATTATGATACATATGTATCTAATAGAACAAGTAGTAGTCAATCAATTGCAGATTTCAGAAGAATGAGTGTAACAAACATGATTGAAGGTATTTATGATGATGTAATGAATTTCAACAATAAGAATAATAAAATGATTAAATTTGGTATATCACCATCCGGAATTTGGGCAAACAAAGGAACTCATCCAGAGGGATCAGACACAAGAGGTTATCAACATTATAGTGCGTTATATGCAGATACAAAACATTGGATTGAAGAAGGAATTATCCACTATATAATCCCGCAAATATATTGGGAGTTTACAATGTCGGTTGCACCATATGCACATTTAGTTGATTGGTGGAGTGATGTAGTAAAAGGAACTGATGTAGATTTAATGATAGGTATGGGACTTTATAGATATAGAGATGCACCATGGCCAACGCTTGAAATAGTTGATCAATTAAAATATAACCAAATGCATGATGAAGTAAAAGGGGCGGTATTCTTTACATACCAAGATATTGTTAGAAGTAATCCTGAAAAACTGAAAATAGCGATGGATCATATTAAAAATAATTTATGGACTAAAGATGCTGAACTACCTTGGGACAGCAATTTAGAATAAAAAAAAAGGAGAGAGGATAAGAATGAAAAAGAACAAAATTTTATTCATAGTGTTTCTTTTAATCACAAGTTTAGTTTTAATAGCTTGTGGCGGGAAGTCTGAAAAAGATAATGATGATAAAGATCCAGACCACATTGAAGAACTTACTACTGAAGATTTAAAAAAGGCACTAGAAGGGCTTAAAGAAAATTATGAACTAGAAATAAGTGTTTTAGTTTATGATGAGCTAGAAGCAGAAGTATCAATACTTGTAGATGGTAACAAATCAAGTTATAAAGAAGGTGAACATATTGAATTCTTCTATATTAGAGAAGGACAAAGAGAATTAACCGTAATTGAAAAAAAGGGTAATACATATGTGAAAAGCGCTGAAAGAGAAAGAAAAGATAGAGACTATGATTTGTTTAATTTAATTAATGAAAATTGGTATGAAGCAAAAGAAACGAGTTTTAAATTAAAAGAAGATAATGTTGAAAACCTATTGAAGTTATTTAAATTTAGTGAGGATATAGAACTAATCTCATCTACAATAAAATTAGATGATAAAGGCAATTTACAACATTTTAATATCACTTTTGAGGAAGATAGAGATACATATTATTTAAATATAAAAGTAAAAAACATTAATAATGTAAGTATTACTATTCCGGAGGTAAGATAAAATGATGAAAAGATTAACGAGTTTATTACTGCTATTTAGTTTATTTTTACTAGGTAGTAATATAACTAATGTTCACGGTCAAAAGACATTTATCATGGATAATATTGATATTGAATATAAAACTTTTGATGGAACAACGGGGGTAGAAAGACTTGTAAACATGAAGTATCATGATGATACTTATAGAAAACAAAGAATTCATTTTTTAGAACCAAATCAAGAAGATGATATACATTTAATAACTGTTAGTGATTACAATAATTTTGGTTGGGGAATGACAACACTGGAAGGAATGATATATTCATTCGAAACCAAAAATCCTCATTTAGAGGTATTGGCAGGTATTAATGGTGACTTTTATGATATTAATGGTACTGGTCATCCCATAGCGACATATGTGGAAGATTATGAAGTTATTAAGGGAAGTCCAACAAGAAATGTATTTAATATAAGAGCGAACAATACTTATGAAATTACTGTACCACAAAAAGATGGTAGAGAAATACTAGTTATTGATGAAAATAATGAAATTAAATTTAGAGAAAAAATTGATAGATTTAATAAAACTGTAGTTAATGAAGACAGATTAGGAGTATTTTTACCAGGATATGACGACACACCAGTAAGTTCTGACTTAAATCCAGTAGTTGTTGATGCATTCGATATTAAATATACTGGTACTACTTTTGAATCAGCAAGAGGGTATGCAAATTTATCAAAAGAAGTAACTGATACAATTAAAGAGAATGAATTTATTGTTGTAGGTAAAAATATTCATGAATATATCACCGAAACTGACAGAATTATTGTTCAACAAAAATTAATTGGGTATGAAGATGTTAGAGGTACTATTGGTGGAGTTGAAGTTCTTGTAGAAGATGGTAAAATTGGAAAAGCTGTAGATGGATTATCAGGGTTCTTACAAAGAGCACCAAGAACATCTGTAGGAATTAGAAAAGACGGATCAGTATTTTTTGTTGTTACTGAAGGAAGAACTGAAGCTATACCTGGAACTACTTTAGAAGAAGATGGTTATATCATGCTAGAGTATGGAGCGGTATCTGCTCTTAGATTAGATGGCGGTGGTTCAAGCTCTATGGTAGTAAAACAAGAAGATGGGACCTTTAAGGCATTAAACGAGTTATCTGATGGTAGAATGCGTTCTATATCAAATGCTATATTAGTTGTTAGAGGAGACATAAATGAACAACCTGTACATATAAAAGGTGAAGATACTAGAATAGATTTTAGTGTACCTAAAAACCTTCATGTGGACTATGATAATAATGTTAACTTTGACTTTGTAGATGGAGCTACAAGATATATAATCACTATTGGAGACAAACAATATGAGACGTCTAAAAATTCATTTTCTTTAGATACATTTAAACCAGGTGACTATGAAATAAGCGTTAGGACAAAAGGAAATTTTGTTGGAAAAAGCTCATTAAATAGTGATTCAATTAATTATAAAGTGAAGGAAAAAACTACTCAAGAAATTCTCCATTGGTTAATAAATTTTTCTAAAAATAATAATTAAAACTAAAGAGCAACTTTTTTAAGTTGCTCTTTTATTTAAAAAATAAGGAAAGAGGGTAAGAAGTGAGGAAAAGTAGATTTACTTTTGTTTTATTGGTTTTGATTATGAGTATAATTTTGGTGGCATGTGGTGGTGAAAACAGCAATGGAAGTAATAATAGTGAAGAAAAACCTAGCCATAAAGAAGAAACAAATATAAAAGATTTAAAAGAAGCCTTAATAAAGTTAGATAATAATTATGAGTTAGAAATTGATGTTTTAATTTACGATGAGCTTGAAGCACATATTGAAATTTTAGTAGATGGCAATAAATCTAGCTATAAAGAAGGAGATTATATTGAATTTTATTACATAAGAGAAAGTCAAAGAGAATTAGTTGTTATTGAGAAAAAAGGTACCAATTACGAAAAAAGTGAAATTAAAGAACGAAAAGACAAAAATTATGATATTTTCAATATAATTAACGAAAATTGGTTTGATATTATTGGTGAAAACACATTTAAAATAAAAGATAATAGTAAAAATAATTTAATAGATGTTTTTAATTTCACTAAGAATATTGAGTTGGTTTCAGCAACAATTAAATTAGATGAAATTAAAAACTTAAATACTTTTAATATAGTTTTTGAAGAGGATAGAGATACATACTATTTAAATATTAATGTCAAAAATATTGGTGGCGTAAATATAACTGTACCGGAGGTAAGATAAAATGTTAAAAAGAATCACAACATTATTTATATTAATAGGTTTAGTATTTACATTTAGTAATTCAAAAAAAATAAAAGCAGCAAATTTTGTAATGACAAACATAGAACAACCTATTCACAGGACGTTTGATGGAACTACAAATGTAGAAAGGTTTGTAGAAATAGAATATCATAAAAAATCAAAATCTAGATTTAACGTATTAGAATTTGATAATAATGATGAAGATATACATGTAGTATCAATGAGTAACTATAGTGATTTTGCTTGGGGAACTTCAACCTTAGAAGGAATGATATATTCCTTTGAATTAGCTAATCCACATTTAGAAGTATTAGGCGGAGTTAATGGAGATTTTTTTGATATTAATAATACAAAAAGACCTAGTGGCGTATTCGTCCAAGACTATGAAGTTTTAAGAGGTAGGTCAACTAGACCTGTATTTAATGTTAGAAGTGATAGAACTTTTGATATTGGAGTTCCTAAAAGACTTGGACTAGAAGTGTTAGTAATAGATAACAATAATGAAATTAAATATAGAGAATTAGTTGATAAACATAACAAAGAAACTAATTCAAAAGATGAACTTGGAATCTACTTTGAAAACTACGAATCAATAAACAATAATTATGATTATGTAGTTATTGAGGCCCAAGATATTAAATATGTAGGATCAACCTCATCGACAAACTTAGAATTTGCAAAAGGGAATGTTGATTTTGATTTAAAGATCGATGACTTGGATGAAAGAAAATTCGTCATAATGATTGATGGAATAAAAGATGTAATAACTCAAAACGATACAGTGATAATACAATCAAGATTAGAAGGATACGAAAATGTAAGAGCTACCTCTGGTGGAAATAGAATTTTAATTCAAGATGGCATTATTCCACAGGAACTCATAGATTCAGATGACTATAATGTGGTTACAGCTCAGCATCCGAGGACAATTGTTGGAATTAGAGAAGACGGATCATTATTTTTCGTGGTAAATAATGGAAGAGATGAAAAAGAAGACGTTCCAGGGCTTTCATCACAAGAACAAGCATTTTTAATGAAAGAGCTTGGTGCATATAATGCCTTAAACTTGGATGGTGGGGGTTCAAGTACTATGATGGCTAGAAATTTTGATGGTACTTTCGAGGTATTAAATAAACTATCAGACGGGAATATGCGTTCAGTTTCAACTGTACTACTTATAGTAAGAGGGGATGTTAAGGAACAACCTATTAATATTGAGGGTGTGGATAATAGGGAAACATTTACAAAACCAACTAATTTGTATGTTGACTTTGATAACAATTTAACATTTGATAGTGTTGATATGGCAACGAGATACATTGTTACTGTTGGAGATAATGAATACGAAACCTCTAAAACAAACTTTTCATTAAATTCTTTTAAACCTGGAGAATATAATATTAGTGTAAGAGTTAAAGGTAATATGAGCGGAAAGACATCTTTAGAGAGTGATATTTTAAAATATCAAGTAAAAGAAAAAACGACAAATGAAATATTAGAATGGTTAAATAACTTTGCAAAGAATAGTAATAACTAACCGAAAATTAAATAGTCTTGAAAATTAATTTCAAATAAAGAAAACAACTCTAAAAATGAGTAAATCAACCCAATCTTATTGACAGCGCTTACAAAAACATGTAAAATTATAATGTAAAGAAAAAAATAATAGGAGGAACAAAATGAAGAAACTATTTTCTAGTCTTTTAGTCATTTTAACAACTTTTGTATTAATGGCGACATTAGGATTAAATGTTAAAGCTGATGAAGAGATTATAGACTTATACCCAGATGAGGATATTAACCATTTAAAAGGTGGATATGGAAACTCAAACTGGGTGTTAGATTTTGCAGGATATAGATATCACACAGTGAGTTTTATGGCGAGATTCGCAAGCAACTTCACAAATATTAATGATGAAGGAAAAGAAAAGTGGAAAGGATCAGAAATACCACATGTTTCAGCTAATGCGATGGGGGGGTTTATTCATAACGACTCAGATAGAGATGTCATATTAGAAGACGGGGATAGATCGGCTCTTACAGGCGTAATTAATAGAGTTTGGGCAATTTTCGATGAAGAAGGACGTTTAGCTGTATTTGAAGACCACATTAACGTTTACTACATAAAAGAGGTAGCAGGAGAAGATTACTTTAGATTGGCAACACCTGAGGAAATTAAAGAATTTGACGATGCTGAAGACGGGGAAAAACCATCAGATATGAGACATATACATATTAGAATGGTGTTAAATGAAGATAACGAAACATATAAGATTGAACCACTTGGATATTTAAAGTGGGAACACCAAGACTATGTACCAGCGGGTGATGGCGTAGAAGAGCAGGGTGAAAAATCAACTATTTTCGATTATAATCCAAGAGAAATTCATTTGAATAAAGGATGGACTGCACTTCACTTTAGTACTTGGGATAGAGGAAAAGATAAATTTAATGCTTTAATTGCATCAATGCCAGAATTGTTAGCATCACAAGATGAAACAATGGAACTAAATTATTTAAACCCAGCACCTACTTTTGTTAATTTAAAAGAAAAAGATGTTAATAAGGGTGAAGAAGGAGTTAACTTTGTTTATAGTGTTAATTCACAACCTATTGTTTCAATGTTAACGGATGAAGTAGAAGCTAGACACGTAAATGAAACTCAGTCAAAGAAAGGTCAGCATACTAAAGTTGACTACTTAATAAGGATTTTTGATGAAAATAAAACAGAGATTGAGACTGTTGAAGTAACATATGATAAAGATGCTAAAAAATACGTTCCAAACAAAGAAGTTTTAGAAGAGTTAGATACATCAGTGTTTGGTGCAAGATATTATGCCGAATTTGAAGCAGTACAACTTGAATCTGACAATGAAACATCTTATGTAACTGGAGATAAAATAGTTGTTGATGCAATTATTGACGTTGGAGTATTACCAATTCACTTTACAGGTGTTGAAAACGTATTTATTGATGAAGGACTACCAATTGATTTATTAAAAGGAATCAAAGCGTATGATAATGCTAATGACTTAAATGACATTTCAGGATCATTAAATTATTCAATTGTAAATAGAAATACAGGTTCATCACACTTTAATATTTATAATGTTAAAGCCGGAGATTATGATGTAACAGTAAATGCTGAGTATATTTATGGAGAAACATTACCATTTGATGAAGATACAAAAATTGAGCACGGTGACAAATCAGTTACTGTTCCAGTAGGTAGAATTAACCATTCAGCAGATCCATTTTCATACAATGCAGCAGGATCAATGTTTACTGATGCATCGAAAATAGATTTAAACTTATTTGCTACTCAAGGAGATAAGTGGGGAATTTATATGGCATTAGTAGATGCCACAGGTAAAGTAACTGCTTATTATGATTATGACAATAAAGTTATGACATTCAAAGACGGTACGAAAAGTAATATTGCTGCAGTTCAAAAGAAAGAACCAAGAATGGAATGGTTAAACGCATTAGATTTTGAAGATGGTGAAAAATTATTGCTTTCATCCACAACAACAGATCCATTATATACATTCCTTAAAGGATTAGATGTAGGTTCAGAACTTGAAGGGTTAGGTAAAACATATTTAGTTGAAGGGTCAGCTACATATAGATTAACTGTTACCGACATTACTCCACCAAAAGTAAGAGTAAAACAAGAAACTCTAACTATTTATACAGATTCAACATTTAAAAATGCTGAAGAAGCAGCATTAAGCAATATTGAAATATTTGAAGAGCATGGATATACAGTTACAGTTCCAGGCGCAAATAGAATGGATATAACAAATCCAGCTGAACATAATGTAAGAGTAATTGTTATTGACAATTCAGGAAATGAGACGGAAGTATCATTTAAGATTTTAGTTAAGGAAGCTAAAGTTTCTGAGTCAGAAAAAGATGATTTAGAAGACGAATTAAGAGATGCAAATAACGCATTAGAAAAAGAGTTAAACGATGCAAAAGATAAGATTAAAGACTTAGAAGATGCATTAACTCAAGCAGAAAAAGATATTAAAGATAAGCGTGAAGGAACTTCAGTTACAACAGTAATAGTAGTAGCGTTAGTAACAGCAGTTGTTTCAATAGGAGCATCAGCAGGATTAGTTTTCTTAAGAAAACCATAAAATAACATTTAAAAGATGTAGGAAACATCCTACATCTTTTTTTATTGTGTTATAACAATTCGATATGGTATAATGAAATAAAGATATTAAAAAGGGTGGAATAAAAAAAATGTCAATTATGATAAACATGATTAAAGAAAGAGATAATTTAAGTCCTTCTGAAAAATCAGTCTTAGATTATTTGATAGCTAACAAAAGTTCTTTAAAAGATTTATCTGTTGAAAGTGTTGCTAAAGCATCATTTACATCTCCCGCATCTGTAGTTAGAATGACGAAAAAACTTGGATATAATGGATTTAAAGATTTTAAAGTTGACTTTATACTTGCTAACACTAAAATTGAAATACCTAAGAATGAAGAATACAAAGACGTTATTTTAGTACAAAATAAAGATAATTATAGTGGACTTACTGCAATCCAAAATAATGTTAGAGCATTGGAAGATACAATAAGACTTTACTCAGAAGAAAGTATTAGAAAAGCAGCCAAAATGATTATGACATCAAGAAAAATATTAATTTTTGGAAAGGGTTCTTCAAATTTGGCAGCACAAGATTTTCAATTAAAATTAAGAAGAATTGATAGGTTTTGTATAGCTCAAGAAGAATTGCATGAGCAATTAGTGGATGCAACTTTTACTGATGAACGAGACGTAATAGTTTTCATCTCAAATTCAGGAGAAACGGAAGAGATTGTTCAAGCAGCAATAGCTGCAAAGGAAAATAATACTAAGATGATTAGTATTGTCAAGGCGGGTAAATCTTTTTTATCTGAGATTGCAGATATTGTCTTATACACTTCAGCATTAGAAGGTGAGTTTAGGAGTGCGGCGATGACATCTAGAATTTCTCAAATGGCTGTAGTAGATGCGTTGTTCACGGAATGCGCATATTATGATTTAGATAGATCAGTGAGAAAATTAAAAAGAACTTATAAAACATTTAAAAGACACCGAGAAAGAAGAAAATAACAGCGATTATTCGCTGTTTTTTTGTGTTTTTTTTTCGTATGTTGAAAATAATATTAGATATATAGAATAAATATGTAATATGATTAATAAACAATTTCATATATATTATAATATATATGAGTGAAAAGCCATAATTAAGTAAGAAAGGGCATATTTTTTATGTATTAGGTGAAAAAGATGGTAGATATAAGTAAGATAACAACTGAAAAAAGAAATCAAAATACTAAAAATATTGATTTGCTGCAAACTAAGGATATGTTAAAGTTAATAAACAATGAAGATAAAAAGGTTGCTGTTTCTGTCGAAAAAGCGATAGATCAAATTGCAGTGGTAGTTGATGAAGTTACCAAAGTATTTGAAAACGGTGGAAGGTTAGTTTACATGGGAGCAGGTACTAGTGGTAGAATAGGCGCTTTAGACGCAAGTGAATGTCCACCAACATTTGGTGTATCTGAAGATATGGTTATAGGACTTATTGCAGGTGGAGATTATGCTTTAAGACACGCTGTTGAAAATATAGAAGATTCTATTGAAGATGCTATGAAAGATTTGGAGTCAATTAATTTTTCTAAAGATGACATACTAATAGGGATTGCTGCAAGTGGTAGAACTCCTTACGTTGTTGCTGGTTTAGAAAAAGCTAATGAACTTGGAGCAAGAACAGCATGTATAACTACAAGCGAGAATTCTTTAGTAGCGGAAGTTGCAAAGTTTCCTATTGAAGCAATAACTGGGCCGGAAGCACTAACAGGATCAACAAGAATGAAATCAGGAACAGCACAAAAAATGATTGCTAATATGATTACAACTACTGCTATGATAAAGTTAGGGAAAGTATATGAGAACTTAATGGTAGACGTTCAAATGACTAACCAAAAACTTGTTTCAAGAGCTAGAAAAATTATTATGGATATAACCGATGTTGATTTAGAAACTGCTAATAAATATTTGAATAAATATAGCACTGTAAAAAACGCAATATTTGCTATTATGTCAAATATTGAAGATGAGGAAACGATAACCAAAATTTTAGATGAAAATAAAGGAAATATACGTAAATCATTAAAAACACAGGCAGGAGCTAAATAATGTGGCAGATTTAATTGTTAATTTATATGAAAAAGATTTTTTAGATGATACAAATGTTAAACTTAAAAATAAAGATATAAAAATTAAAAGATTATTGTCACCCAATGCCGATAATTTAGTTAAATTTGTTAAAGACAATTTTTCAGATAATTGGGCAAGCGAAATTAAAGCCGGTGTATATAAAAATAATCCAACTTGTTTTGTTGCGACACATAACAACGATATTATAGGGTTTGCATGTTATGATGTTACTGCCAAAGGTTATTTTGGGCCAACTGGTGTTAATCAAAATTATAGAGGAAATAATGTAGGACAAATTTTATTACTAACTACATTGGATGCAATGAAAGAAGCTGGATATGGTTATGCTATTATTGGTGGTGTAAATAAAAAAGTTCAGGGATTTTATTCCAGATATCTTAATTTTAAAGTTTTTGAATCTAAAAAAGATCTTTATAGTAGATTAATTAATAGATAGTTATAGCCTCAACAATGAGGCTATTATATTTTAATAATAAATGGAGGATAAAATGCAAGTAGCATTAAAAGAATTAAAAAAACATGGTTATGATTTGTTAAATTTAGTAAATGATTATAAGCGAGGTGATATAACATCCCTTGATAATAAGACTTTAGTTTACAAAAATATACCAGAAGGTTTGATGTATTTAATAAATCATAAACATAACAACAAAATAACTTTTAATAATAAATTAAATACTTTTGGAACAATGATTGATGTTTCAAGAGGAGCTGTTTTTAATATTAATTATATTAAAAATATTATAAGAAAACACGCTTTAATGGGCGTAAATGAATTATGGATTTATATGGAAGATATTTATGAGTTAAAAAAATATCCAGTTTTTGGGTATATGAGAGGTAGCTATTCTAAAGAAGAAATAAAAGAAATTGTTGAATATGCAAATCTATTTGGAATTGAAGTAATACCGGCGATCCAGACTTTAGGACATATGGAACAATTTTTAAGATGGTTAGGACAAACCGCTAAATATAAAGACCAATCTAACGTGTTGTTAGCTAGAGACGAAACTACAAGAGAATTAATATATGAGATGTTAAAAACTATTAAAGAAATGTTTAACACTTCTAAAATACATATCGGATTAGACGAAACCTGGGGATTCGGGTTTGGAACTTTTTATAAAAAAAATGGTTATGTTCCACAAATTGATTTATTTTTAGAGCATTTAAATATAGTTAACGACATGGCTTTAGAAGTAGGATTTAAAGATGTTTTAGTTTGGTCAGATATGTTTTTCAGATTTTTCAGCGAGAAAAACTCTTATTATGACACAAATATAACTTTTAATGAAGATGTAATATCTAAAATACCTAAAAATGTTAACTTGGTTTATTGGGATTATTACAATAAAAATTATGAGTTAGTTTATAAGATGTTGAAAAATCACTTAAATGTTACTGAAAAAGTAACATTTGCATCAGGAACATGGATATGGTCTAGACTAACTTATGATAAAAATAAAACTGATAGTTATATAGACACTCATATAAAAGCAACTATTGATAGCGAAGTAAAAGATTTTATATTAACACAGTGGATGGATGATGGCGCTTATGGAGATCATGAAACTACTATGTTAGGGGTGTTTGAAGCTTCATATAAAGCATTAACGAAATCATCTAAGATAAATTATGAAGTTTATAAAGAGATAAATAATGAAGATTATAAAGATTCTGTAAAAAGGAGTTTGCTACACACTACAAAAATGGCCCAAGTTGGAATGTTATGGGACGACCCTTTATTCTCTGTTTATTTAAATAGTTTTACAAACAATGAGCTTGAAAATTTTGATGAAATATTAAAGGAACAAAAAAACCTAGTAAATGTATATAAAAACAACGATAAATTTAAATATGAATATTTGATTTCGTCGATTAATTATTATAAAATTTTAGGAAGAAAAAAGATGTTAGAAGGATATTTTAATGGGAATATTGATGTAGAAGACATTTATAATAAAATTATTGTTAATTTGGAAGACTTGATTAATTTATATAGAGATAGATGGTATAATAATTATAAGATGTATGGGCTTGAGATTATTCATTCTAGATTATACTTACAAAAGGGTAGAGCTAAAGAAATGATAATAATTTCAAAACTATTCAATAAAGGAAAAATCAATAAAATAGACGGTTTAACAGATGAAGTTGCTATATTTAATGAACATCTATACGAAAAACATTCATTAATAGCTTATACAACAAAACCTCACTAAAGGAGATATTTATGATTAATTTTAAAAATGTAAAAGTAGTTCTTGAAAATGAAATAATTAAAACAAGTGTTGAATTAGAAAATGGTAAAATAAAATCAATAGGAAAAACAGATAATAAAGAAGGGTATAACTATGACAATTATTATTTAGTTCCTGGTTTTATTGATCAACATATACATGGGGCTAACAGCTATGATTTCATGGACGGAACATATGAAGCAATAAATGAAATTTCAAAAGCGTTACTAAAAGAAGGAACAACAAGTTTCTTAGGAACAACAATGACACAAAGTTTTGATAATATTGAAAAAGCAGTATATAATTTAAAACCACAAAAATTAGATGGTTCTAATTTAGTTGGAGTCCATTTAGAAGGTCCATTTATATCAGAAACATTTAAAGGAGCACAACCTGGTGAGTATATAATTCCTACTGATTTAGAATTATTTAAAAAATGGAACAAATATAACAATATTAAAATTGTGAGTATGGCTGCTGAACACGACAAGGATTTTAATTTAATAAAGTATGCAAAAGAAAACAATATAATTGTATCTCAGGCACATACAAATGCAACACATAAAATATCAAATGAAGCTATTAAAGCAGGAGCAAAGGGATTTACACATGCATATAATGCTATGAGCAAACTTCATCATAGAGATATTGGAGTTGTTGGTACCATGCTTCTTAATAATGAAGCATATGCCGAAGTAATTGTTGATGGAATTCACGTTAGCCCAGAAGCGGTTAGATTATTATATAAAAATAAAGGAAGAGAAAACATTATTTTAATAACTGACAGTATGAGAGCTAAATATTTACCTGATGGTAAAAGCGAACTTGGTGGACAAGACGTGTTTGTTAAAAATAATGAAGCAAGACTTAAAGATGGAACACTAGCTGGAAGTATATTAAAAATGAATGATGCTGTAAGAAATATGATCAAATATACTAATGCTAGTTTAGTAGATGCTGTATATATGGCTAGTACAAATCCAGCAAGAAATTTAAATCTAAATAATAAAGGTTTAATAAAAGAAGGTTATGATGCCGATTTAACTTTATTAGATGAAAACTTAGAAGTAGTTATGACTATAGTAAATGGTAAAATTTTATACGAAAGGAAAAAATAAATGAAAGTATATATTTTTGAAAATGAAAATGATTTATTTGAAGATTTAAAAAACAAGTATGTAGAAAAAATTAAGAAAAATCCTAACATTAACTTAGGATTAGCAACAGGTGGAACACCAGTTCCTTTATATGAAAAACTTATAGAAGATTATAAAAAGAATCAAACAAATTACGAAAATGTAAAAACATTTAACTTAGATGAATATATCGGGCTACCAGAGGGACATGAACAAAGTTATAGAACTTTTATGAATAATATATTTTTCAATCATGTAAATATAAATTTAGCAAACACGCACATACCAAGTGGGAATGTTAAAGATTTAAATGAAGAAGCTCTTAGATATGATAAATTATTAATAGATAATCCAATAGATGTACAACTATTAGGGATTGGTACAAATGCACACATCGGTTTTAATGAGCCTGGTTCTAGCTTTGATTCAAACACAATAATCGTTGATTTAACTCAAGAAACTAGAGATGCAAACGTAAGATTTTTTGATGATATGAAAGATGTTCCGACTAAAGCTATTACTATGGGTATTGGTAGTATATTAAAAGCGAAAGAAATTATTTTGGTTGCAACTGGTGAACATAAAGCAGAAGCAATTAAAAACACTATTGAAGGTCCAATTACAAAAGATGTTCCAGCATCAATTTTACAAGCACATGATAATGTGAGTATTTATTTAGACAAAAAGGCTGCTAAACTTCTAGATAGTTAATTGTTTTGATTATTTCCACAAAATAATATATAATAAATATAAAGACGAAGTGGAGGTAAATAATATGGGGTTATTTAAGAGGTGGCGTGCTAGACGTCAAGCTAAAAAACAATTAAAGGCTGAGCAAAAAGCAAAAGAAGAAAAAATGGTTGAAGTTGCTGAAGAGAAGCAAAAAGAGGTAAAGACTGAACCAGTTGAACCAAAAAAAGCTGCTCCTAAAAAAGAAGTAGAACAACCAGAAGAAAAAGATGATAAATTTAGATATCATGTTTCTCAAAACAAAGACAAAAAAAGTGCTTATTTTAAACAATGGCGCGTAAGAAGATCAAAATCAACTAAAACAATTAAATACTTTGACACACAAAAAGAAGCGATCGAATATGCAGAAGAATTGGCTAAAAGAAATGATACAACAGTCGTAATTCATCGAGTTGATGGATCTATTAGAAAACAAAATTACTAAACCTTCTTGGTTTAGTTTTTTTATAATAATTAATTAAAGGATGATGATATGAAAAAGATTAGTATTATTGCGGTAACAATAATTACTTTATTATTATTGATTGCATGTGAAAAAAAAGATGTGCATCATCTTCATCCACTTCTAATGGTATAGTATACCCTTTTTGT
>Ga0079225_10000253_pt1 | contig 28738 bp, 33 predicted proteins | sample Poulit2012_FD_76344 | JGI IMG/M metagenome (GOLD analysis project Ga0079225, IMG submission 76344) | Agricultural soil microbial communities from Georgia to study Nitrogen management - Poultry litter 2012 | ecosystem: Environmental > Terrestrial > Soil > Agricultural land | place: USA: Georgia... | reverse complement strand
TCTCCGGCACCCCGCGACAGGAGGCGAGCGATGCCGACACCTGACGCCTGCCCCCTCTGCGGGGGGCCGACCGAATGGCGGAAGTGCAAAGAGATCTGCCCTAACTGCGGGGTCCTCAGGACCTGCGCGGACCTATGACGAGAGAGGAGGCATAGTGGAGGCGATAGAGTCGACCCGGCTGATCTGGTTGGCGGCGGGTGAGCCGGAGCCGTGTGATACGCAAGGACGGGTGATTGAGCCGGCCCGAAGGGGTGAGGTCACCCCATGTGGTCGCTGTGGTGACCCTGAGGGCCACTACACGGTTCGTCAGCTAATTAGCTCGAACTTTGTGCCGGTGCGTAACGCTAATCGTATCCAGGCATATGGCGGTGTCCGGTATTGCGCGGCGTGCATTTTCTCTGCTCGAACTCTCCGGCTACGGTGCGTTTCGTGGTTCGCGAGCGTAGACGGTATCCAGTTCTGGTCTACCCGTCAGCCGAAGGACGGAGACCCGATAGATCCTCTTCTGACCTTACTCACTCCCCCTGATCCTCCGTTCGTTGTTGGGATTCCGGCCTACGGGATACAGCATGGCGGCGAAGGCGTGCAGGAAGCGCATGGGATACCCAATTGGCAGCGTAGTTGGTGGCCTGGCGAAGAGATGCACGATACACCTCTTATCCGCTTACAGGCCAAGCATGTTGCGCTATACAGTCGGACAGCCTATTCACGTGATCGGTATCCCGTTCAGGTAGACGATGATACCGACTTTCTGTTGGACCGGGAGGTGTGGTTACGTGTTCGTGATGATGCGTACCGGCTCATGCGGGTCCTAGTTGATGGGGGCGTGCCCGTATGGCGCGCGAAACGAGCGTTACAGGACCTTGTGTTACCCGACCGTGTCAGTTTAGCGGCGGCGCGTTGTTGGCCGAAGCTGACGAGGCCGCTGGAGCCTTACGCTTCAGCAGTATGGTGGCCAACCTTCTGTTGGCTGATCAAACCCCTAAATCAAAGAGATTCGTGATGAAGCGACCTGAGAAGGAACTGATGAAAGAGGACATTGAGGGCGGGATCAAGGCGACCCGTCGTCTGCTGTCCTACCTCTTGCGGGGCACCGTCAAGCGTGTGAGTCGTGACCGTATTGGGATACGTCGGTACCGTGAACTCTCTGCCGAGATCACGTCTAGTCTTATCCCCTTCGTGGTCAGTGAGCGGAGCCCGCTTGGTTTCTATCGTGCATTCTGTCGCCGTTTCGAGGTCGATCCGACGGGTGGTGATACCTCGTGGGGTCCGGTCGAGGCGTGGTTGCCTGAGGGGCGTATTCGTTGGGACCGCGCTCTTGCAGCGATGCACTATGACGATATCCGGACGGTCATCCACGAGAGTCCGGAATTCCTCGCTACATTCGCGACTGATCGTGATCCGATCGAGGGCGAGGACGAGCACTTCGAGTATTTCCCTGATCCGGTCCAGAGTGGCGGCTATGTCCCGACCTTGCCGGGTGCTTTGATCGCGCCGCGCAGCCATCATTCTGTTTGGACCCTGACGAGCCCGATGCATCATGGCGCCGACGAAAAGCATGGTAATGTAAACCTGTTTCGTCGACACCGGGTGCACGATCCATTGACCGGGAGGGTCGCTTACGTCCCGTTCGTGTCGGGCAACGCAGTGCGTGGTCTGTGGCGCGATATCGCGATGGATCGGTGGCTATCATTGCTCGGTATTTCGTCGCGTGATCTGCCGCCTCAGCGAGCGCACGCACTGTTTGCAGGTGGCAGCGTGGACCGTGGGGCCGACAGCGCGAAGATAGATAACACGGTCCGTGATGTCGCGCGGGACACATGCCCGCCTTGGGACCTCTTTGCAGGTTGTATCGACAAGCAGATAATGGGGAGCCGTATCAGGGTCTGTGACGCGGTGCTGGCATGCCGCGAGAATGCGTGGTTGGTACAGCCGATCATCGCGCCAGATACACCGGTCGAGGAGTTGGCTGGGCTACTCCCTGACGCGGCGGAGATGACTCAGCTACGACTTCTTACTCGGCAGGCTCATCGGGTTATCCCTGAGAGTGATGGTGTCCAGATGATCGCGAACACAGAGGTCCTGATCAGCGGGTACCAGATGGTTCACACGATCCAAGTCATCGGTATCGACAATATCAACCCTGTCACAGCCTCATGTTTCTCGGACTTGCTCGAACATTTCCAGGCGGTCGGCTATGTCGGTGCAGGTGCAGCCCGCGGTCTGGGGGGTGTCGCGCTGAGCGGGTACGAGCCTGGGCCGGGCGCGGCCGCGCTTCCGTCGTCAGAACTCTATCTGGAGACGGTAGAAAAGCGGCGTGATGAGATGATCGCTTGGGCCATGGGGGAGTCATGAGCTGGGCCAAGAGGAACCGCAAGTGGCTGGAGAAGGCTCGTGAAAGGTGGGCTCCGGTAGATCCGGAGCCTCTACGGGTCCGTGCGTGGCTGGCGGCACCGGTCGCGTGGGATACTTATGACCACCTAATGATCGAGGGCCTATTGCAGTTTGTCGTCGTCATGCGTGAGACTGGGCGGCTGCCTGATGACGTGTTCGCTGGCTGTGCGCTCGATGTGCCGCTCGAAGATACGGATATCCAGGTGCCGATCGTCGATGAGGTCCTGCCTGGCTGTGAGGTGCCGATCGCGAGAGCATCGGCCGGCTGGCCATCGACCGATTCTGTGGCATCGGTCCGTTGGCGGCGTTCGCGTCCGCGCGGTGATCGTTATGGCGCGTCGGTCGTCAATGCCTCGTCGGGGAACACCAAGGCGATGAACCTGCCTGCCCCGGTCGTCGTCACTCAGTTCGTTGATTGGTGGGTGTACGGTGATCGCGCCATGATCGAGGATCTGTTGCAGGATGCGCCAACGGTTGGCGGCAAGAGGTCGGGCGGGCTCGGCTATGTTCATGGCTGGGAGGTCGTGCCCGACGAGGATTGGTCGTGGTTCGGGCCTAGTGGTCGGTTGATGCGTGCGTTGCCGGCGAGCTATGGGCCGGCACAAGATGCGACGGCCTATCAGCTACGTGTGGCGACGGTCAGAGCGCCATACTGGCATCCTCGATCACGGATGCTGTGCTGTGTGCCCATTCAGCGGCTAGGTGAGTCGGCCGATGTATTGCCGGGGGGTGTCAGTGTTGGGTGAGCCGCGCCTCAATGCTCATGACCATGGGGTATGGTCGCGCTGGATGATTATGGCGGCCCGTCATTCTCGTACAGGCTTGTTTCAGAGGCAAGTTGATCAAGCGTTACGTCTCGTTGAGCAATGCCTGGAAGAGTCAGGGGGTGACGCGGCCGTCATGTGGAGTGGCGGCAAGGACTCTACCGTCATGGCGCACCTGATCGCGACGGTGTTCGGTGGCGTGCCACTCGTCAGCGAAAAGGACGACCTCGATTTTCCAGGCGAAGAGGAGTATGTCACCCGGCTGGCCACAGAGTGGGGTGCGGAACTCGAGATCATACGCCCTCCGATTTCCCCGGCCGAATGGATGAGGGACAACGCGCACCGGCTCGGTGTCGCGGACGATATTCATTCGAGAGCGGCTGAGCTGAGCAAGGCGGTCTTCTATCGTGTGGTAGAGGAAGCGAATGAGCGTAGGGAGGCGATCTTTTTGGGCCTGCGCGCAGAAGAGTCATGGGGCAGGACGATGAATCGCGCCGCACATGGCGTGCTTTATCGGCGCTCGTCGCCTACTCATGATAACGGCCAACTAGTATGCACCCCGCTTGGTGATTGGCAAGGCATCGACGTTTACGCTTACGCGCATGTCTACGGCATCGATCTGTTGCCGGTCTATCGTTGTGTGGGGCTGATGCATGATCGCGAGCCGTGGCGGGTACGAAAGAGTTGGTGGGTGCCGGGGGGTGCGACTCGCCATGGCGGTGTTGTGTGGCTCCGTCATTATTGGCCAAGTTTATATCGTCGGCTGACCGATTGGTTCCCGGCGGCTCAGTCGTATTCCTGACCAGGAGAAAAGGAGAGAGAGATGACTGAAGAAGGTGTACGCCTATCTATCGCGGTTATGTCGGTGCCGCAGAGGGCGGCGCACGTCGAAAGCATGATCGATCGGCTGACCGACCAGATAGCTGACGCCCAGGAGAAGGGTATCGACGTAACGGGCGTATCCGTGTACGTAGATGAGGCCCGAGAGGGGCCGTGGGCGAGTTGGCGCGGCGCATGGCGTCTTCATGAGCAGTATGATGATCGCACTCACCACGTAATTCTGCAGGACGATATTCTCTTCGGGGCGGACCTGCCGCACACACTGGCAGCACTCGCTCGGTCGAGGCCCGATGATGTGGTCTCGGGCTTTCTTCCACGAAAAAGCGTCGAGCAGGCATCTGCCGAGGGTCTGCACTGGGTCCGCACGCGGCGGTTCTTGTGGGCACAATGTGTATTCATGCCTGTATCGCTTGGTGACGAACTCTTGAGGTGGGCCGATCGGCATGAGGCGGAGTTCGGGGCGGAGTGGAAGAATCATGACGATGTGCGAATCGCGGCCTTTATTCGGGCGCGTGGTGAGCCGGTCTATGTGACGGTGCCCAATATAGTCGAGCATATCGGCGACGAGTTGGGGTCGGTCATGGGCCATCATGGTCCTGCTGGTCGGCGACGTGCGCGGGTGTGGGTCGGCCGGGATTCGTTTGGCGCGAACTACAACTGGGAGGATCTACGCTATGTGCGCGAGTGAGAGAGTGGTTGTAGGAGCACTGAATCTAGAGCGGGCGCGCGTCGCCCTCAATGGCGAACTCGCATCGATCGTGTATACCGACCCGCCATGGGGTCCGGGTCTGCTGACGTATTTCCACACGATCGCCGGGAAGAGCCCTGAAGAGGATTGGCCGGCCTTCCTCGATACGCTCGGGGGCGTCATAGTGTCCTCGGTCCGGCCTGGCGGCCATGTCTTCATCGAGATGGGCGTCGATTGGATCGAGGACCTGGCGGCGGCGATGGAGGGGGTCGGGCTGGAAGAAAGTGCGCGTTGGGTTGTCCAATACGGTAGCCCAAAGCGGCCGTCCCTTGTCTGGTACTCTGGACCCGGTGTGGAGGGCTGTGATCCGACGGGTATGAGCGGTGTCGCGATGACGCGCCATGTGCTGGAGAGTGTAAGGGAGCCGGGCGCGCTAGTCTTCGATCCGTGCTGCGGCAAGGGAATGACTGCCCGTTGCGCGGTCAGGCTCGGGATGCGTTTTGCCGGCGTAGAACTCAACGCCAAAAGGGCGCAGGTCACCAAAGACTGGCTCGCGAGGAACGTCAAATGATCTTCCTCGGCTTGACGCCTGCCCAAAAGAACGCGGAGATAACGCGTTACTGCAAGGCGCACGATATCGACAAGGTCTTTTTCCTTTCGCCGGAGAAGTTTCGGTTCCCGGTGACCGTCGAGCATGAGTATGTCGAGTGGGCTGATATAATCATGTACCGCCACTACTACCGGCTGATCCAAGAGATCGGCCCGAACACACTAGTTGTCGTGAACGAATGTTTGCGGACACAGAATCGGCACGAGCTGACATATAACTGTATCCGCAATTTCATGAACCAGACGACGCACCAACTCATTTTCCAGTATCTGCCGCTAATCGACACCTTCGACGATTTCATGATCCTGTTCGATTTCGATACGCGGAGCCGGTGGAAGCGGGAGCGATGGCGCCCTGGGTTCCGCGATGAGGCGCGGATCCATGTACAGGAGGTGCTGATCGAGTTCAACCCGATATATGTGCCGGCCTCGCCGAAGCTACAGGCGGCCTATGCGAAAGAAAAGCGAGACCGGATAGATAACATAGGCCAGCGCGATCCTCACACGATCCCGAGGAACCTGTATTTGCTTTCGGGCAGGGCGCGGCGTCCTCATGTTGATCCAGCCAAGTATTATATCGGCCGGAACCAGCGCTTTCGGCTCGACAATCTGCAAACGTATCGGCAAGACGAATTTCTGCATCACTACACGGTCTTCGAGTTCCCGCACGATTTTATTCAGTTCGCTGATTTCGTTGCACTGTCAGGCCAGTCGCGGTTCGATGTTTTGGTCGCTGACCTGAAGGTCGACTACTGGTATCTCGAGCGTTATCAGGCATGGTCAGAAAGGATACGAGATGGCTATTCAGCGATACACGGGTAAGACGGTCCTCGAAGCGGCGCGGGAGCGTATTTCTTTCGTCTTCGATCACAAGGAAGAGATCATCGTCTCGGTCAGCGGCGGCAAGGACAGCACCGTACTGGCGCACCTTGCTTTATCCGAAGCCAATCGTCGTGACCGTCGTATCGGGCTCTATTTCCTCGATGAAGAGGTCGTGTATCAGAGCACGATTGATCAGATCGAGTACCTGATGGAGTTGTTCCCGGACAACACGAAAGTGATGTGGCTACAGGTCCCATTCCACTTGACCAATGCTACGTCGCTGACAGAGGGCCAGCTGAAGTGCTGGGAGCCGGGTAAGCATAAGGAGTGGATGCGGTCGCGCAACCCTGACGCCATGAAGGCGCGGCCCTGGGGGCCAGAACATGAGAAGGTGGGGGTCCGTGCCAAGGGTTTCGGCTTCTATGATGCGATCGCGGCGTTCAGGCGGCTACACAAGGACGCGGCCTTTCTCGTGGGGCTTCGTGCGGCCGGTGAATCGCCAAACCGTTGGCGTGCGGTCACCAAGCACCCGATAGAGTTCGGCGGGCAGAGAATCTATTGGGGCACGAGGCATGAAGGGACCGCGTCGCTGTACCCGATCTATGACTGGAATTTCCATGACGTATGGCGCTACATCCATGATGAGGGCCTAGAGTATTCGAAGCTCTACGACTTCCAGTTTCGGAAGGGCTATCCGATCAGCGAGATGCGGTCATCGTCGTTGATCCATGAGCAGTCGTTCAAGAGCATTTGCGACCTGCCAGAGTTCGAGCCGCGCACGTATAACCGTCTCCTGAAGCGTATCAAGGGGATCGCGTTGGCCCAAGAAGCTGGCCGTAACGCGAAGTTGTATCGGTGTCGGAAGTTGCCGAAGAACTTTACGAGTTGGATCGACTATCGGGATTTCCTCATGAAGACGCACCCGGACAAAGAGCGCCTTCCGATATTCGAGCGTCGTTTCGCGCGACACTTGAATAACGAGTATGTGGCGCGCCAGCAATGTCGCCAGCTCGTCTTGAACGATTATGAGAACAATCTGCCGGTCGATAACGCGCCGGACCCGAGAGAAGAACTGATCCGTTACTACGACGAGGTGCTGTGATGTATATCGACACTCCAGAAGATTTCCGGGCGATCCGTGAAAAGCTCGAGCCGGTCTACCTGAACTCTCCGAAGCATGGTCAGGTAGCGGTCCCGTGCATGAATACTCTGCTGGTGCGCAGGGAATTGGTTGTCGCGAACACGTATAATCCGAACAGGGTGAGTGACGACAAGATGGAGTTGCTCCGACAGTCGATCGTCGATAATGGGTGGTGCTTCCCGATCGTGGCGATATGGGACGACGAGTCGGAACACTTTGTGATCATCGACGGATTCCATCGCGGACTCCAAGCGAGCGCCGAATGGCTAGACCTCGACTATGTGCCCCTCGTCTGTCTGCCGCACAGTATGGCCGACCGGATGTCCGCAACGGTCCAGTTCAATAAGGCGCGGGGCGTGCATCAGGTCGATCTCGATGCAGAGATCATCAGGAGCCTCATCGAGCAGGGGCTCGACGAGGAAGAGATCTCGACGCGCTTAGGAATAGATCTCGACACGATCCATCGGTACAAGCAGCTGACAGGTGTAGCGGAGTTGTTCGCGAATGCCGATTACTCCTTGGCATGGGAGATGGTCGAGGAAGACGATGAGGTCGCAGTATGAATGCTGGACCATACTTCGTCACCCCGCACGCAGTCGAGCGGTTTCGTGAGCGCATAGCCCCGCTCACCTATAATCAGGCCAGAGTTGCAATTATTCACGGCCTTGCGGAAACCAACAGCACGCCTCGGCGGCTCACCGAGGGACTGGCTACTATCTCCGGGTACGGCGGCCGTACTCATTCCGTGCCGTGATAGTGCCTGGAGAGGGTGGGGCGTGGGTGGTCGCAACGATCTTGCGCAGTGGCTCTGGTCGAGGCGGGCCGTCACAGCGAAGAAAGCGAGAGAGGCGACGGGCGGCCCGAAACGCTTGCACCGCAATGCGAATTGGCGTAAATTTAAGGTAGAATCCTGACGCTGTCATGCATCAGGGCTGAATCTTGTTCGCACCTATGTCAGGAGCGCCGGCAGTGGACACGATTCCAGCAGGCACCTTCGACGCTGCGCAGCCTCTATGTCCGCGGTGTGGTCGCGTGTTGTTTGGCCGAGTCTACGCGCGTACCGATAGCGCGCTCATGACCTGTGCCCAGCGGCCCAACGGGGTCCGGTGCTCTACCCGTGTCGTCCTGATCGCTGCGGAACATGGCCGGGTCCACGTCATCGGCCTGCCCCGTGATGCGTTTTATACGCTCATGGTCGACGCGAGACCGGTAGAAAAGGTGCTGGAAGCGCATGGGTACGAGATAGGGAGGGCGGTGTGAAAGATATCAACGCGACAGATCTTGCCGGTCTAGATCTCGACGACCTCGACATAGGCGACATCGGGCTCGACGAACTCGACCTTGACCTCAAGGGCTTCGACCTCGGCATGGGTGACGTGTTCGGGGAGATTGAGACGAGGTATGTCAAGCCGCCCCTCTACGTCGGCAAGCGCCGCGCCCCGGTCCGCTATGAGTACGCGGAAGAGTTGGCCCAGGAGATCGGCCCCGCGATCATGGCAGGCGAGAGAGTGGACGCGGTGGTGTCCGGCAACTTCATCTTCGGTGACTTCATCGAGGCGCTACTGGTAGAGGAGAATGCACTCTGCGACGACCTCACACTCTCGACGCTCTCGATCAATCAGGAGAACGTGGACAGCCTGCACAACCTGATCAAAGGCGACTACCTCGGGGAACTCAACATCGTCGTCAGTGACTACTGGTATAGCCACAACCGCCGGGCGCTCCCCTATATCTACGAGAAGCTGGACATCGACGACAAGTTCCAGCTCGCGGTGGCTGGGATCCACACCAAGATCACACTACTCCGGATCGGCGAGCGCAAGATCGTGATGCACGGCTCCGCGAATCTCCGCAGTAGCAGGAGCGTTGAGAATTTCGTGATCGAAACGGACCCGGTAGCGTATGACTTTCACCGGGACTGGCATCAGACGATCCTCGATCACTATGCCACGATCCGGAAAGCGCCAAGGGCTGGCGCACTCTGGGACATACTCACGCCAGACAAGGAGACAGCATGAGTAAGGTAAACGATCCATACTGGGCAGCGGTAACGCGGGCAAGCCGCAGGAATCCGCAGCGCAGGACGTAGGCTGAACGCCTATGGAGGCCGGGGCGCCCATGAAGCGGTGTGGAGCAAAGACACGGGCCGGGACGCCATGCCAGCGGTACCCGTTGGCGGGCCGGGAGCGATGTAGGCTTCACGGCGGCGCTACGCCCCGTGGTAAGGACCTGCCACAGACCAAGACCGGGCGTTGGTCAAAGGATTTGCCGACTCGTCTCGCCGCACGATACCACGAGGCATTGAAGGACAGCAGGCTCCTCGAACTCCGGGACGAACTTGCGTTGATCGATGCTCGGCTCTCGGAGCTGGTCGCGCAACTCGACGGCGGTGAGGCTGGCGCAATCTGGGCCGATCTCATGAAAGCGCGTCGGGAGTTCAATGACGAGAGCAAAAGGCGGGACGCGATTCTCACGATGCTCGAACTTATTGAGCGTGGCGCTGCCGAGTGGCAGAAGTGGGACGACGTGCTCCGCACGATCGAGCGGCGGGCCAGGATCGCGGAATCGGAACGCCGTCGTCTCGTCGAGGCGCAACAGATGATCAGCGTCGAGCAGGTGAACGTACTGATCGCGGCGGTATCGTCAATCATTCGACAGCACGTCAAGGATCGTGATGCTTTGCGCGCCATCTCCGCCGACATTGGCGGAATCCTTTCTCACGGGTCTAGCCTCACACATTGACCCGGATCCAGCGCCTCAGGCAGTGGCGCTTGGGTGGGAGGAATGGGTCACGACCTACTTCCCCCGTGCCACGAGTGCGCCCTTTGCCGAGCGCCACCGGAAGCTATGGGAGTGGTTCGATGCGCTGGAACCGGGCAGGCGACCCCGTGCTCGTATCGAAGCGTGGCCTAGAGGGGGCGGGAAGTCGACCTCGGTCGAACTCGGCATCGTTTGGGTCGGTGAAAAGCTGTCGCGTCGGTTCGCGCTATATGTTTCAGCGACACAGGCGCAGGCGGACAAACACGTACAGTCAATCGCTACACGGCTTGAGTTTCTGGGTCGCGGTCGGTCGGTCAACAAGTACGGGATCAGCCAAGGCTGGAAGGTTGATCTTCTGCGCACGGATCACGGCTTCAATGTGATGGCGATCGGGCTCGATGCTGCGTCGCGTGGTGTCAAGTTGGAGGACTTTCGGCCTGACCTGATCATCTTCGATGATGTTGACGGCCGGCACGATTCGGAGCTGACGATAGCAAAGAAGATCGAGGCGATCACGGAGACGATTATACCGACCGGCTCGACTGACTGCGCTGTCCTGTTCGTTCAGAACCGGATCCACTCGGATAGCATCATGTCGATGTTGCTCGACGGGACAGCCGACTTCCTCTTGCGCCGTGAGGTGTTTGAGGAGCCGGCGGTGATCGGCCTGGAGTACGAGTCAATCGTCACCGAGAACGGCAGGGAGTACCGGATCACGGGCGGGAAGCCAACATGGGCAGGCCAGCCGCTTGAGACCTGTGAGGCGCAGATGAATGACTGGGGTCGCGCTGCGTTCCTCCGCGAAGCACAGCATGAGACTGATGCCGAAGAAGATGGCCTCTGGCAACGAGCCAGGGATATTGACCCGTTCCGGATCCGGCCCAACTCTCATCCTGCCCTCTATCGGATCGGTGTCGCGATCGATCCGAACGCTGGCGAAGGTGGAGACGCTGCCGGGATCATGGTCGGCGGTGTATACCGGGTCGGGCACCAACTCCACGGCGTACTGCTCGAAGACTGTACCGTGGACGGCGGCCCTCGTGCTTGGGCAGAAGAGGCAGTCGCGGCATATCACCGACACGGGGCCGATGTAATGGTCGCGGAAAAGAACAATGGCGGCGAGATGGTCGCAATCACGATCGGGACGGTAGACGGCGCACCACCGGTAAAGCTGGTCCATGCGAGTCGGGGTAAACTGACACGCGCCGAGCCGGTCCAGTCACTTTCGGAGAACGGGCAACTCCACCATGCGGGCGTGTTCGTTGAGTTGGAGCGAGAACTCTGCACTTGGGCGCCCGGCGACCCGAGCCCGAACCGGCTAGACGCCTATGTCTGGCTCTGGACCGAGCTGATCCTGACTGGCGCGCCCGGCATAATGATCGGGAGGGCCTGATATGCGCCGCCTTCTTGCCCTGCGTGCTGAGATCCTGACCGCGATCGCCTGGCTCGCGGGCTGGGCGCTCCTAACGATCGCGGTCGCAGAGATTGCGCCGCCTCGTGTGGTTTGGCCAGCAAGTGTTGGCCTGCTCTGCTTTGCGCTCGGCGGGTTCCGGCTTGTGGGCTACATCGCGATGACCGGACTGTATCTACTTACACGAGAGGATGACGATGGCTAATCCGATACTCCGGGCCGCGAAGGCGTTACAGGTGCCGGACGTGAAACGGTTGATCGGTGCACCTCCGATCCCGAGCTACCAGGACGGCAGGCCGCAGTGGTCCGAGTGGAGCACTGACAACGCGATCAAGGAGGGCTTCAAGCGCTCGACCTGGGTCTACGCCTGTGTTTGGCGTATCATGCGCGCGGCGGCGAGTGTTCCGTGGGTCGTGTCAAGGCGCGAGGGCGATAAGTGGGTCCCGGTTCCGGGTCACCCGCTCGAACTCCTCTTGGAGACGCCGAACCCGAAGATGAGCCGTCAGGATCTGATCGAGCGCACGGCAAGCCACCTATATCTCGGCGGTAACGCGCTCTGGCAGAAGGTCACAGCGCGTAACATCGTCGCGGAACTCTGGCCCCTCGATGTTGGCGGCATTAAGCCTATCATTTCGCAGCGTGACTTCATCAGCGGTTACCAGTACGAGCGCGGCAAAATCAGGCATCTCTACAAGGCTGACGAGGTCGTCCATTTCACCTTCATCGACCCTGCGAATCCATACTGGGGTATGTCGCCACTACAGGCGGCGGCGCGGACGGTCGATACGGACGTGGAGGCGGTCAAGTGGAACAAGATCGCGCTCCAGAATCGGGCCACACCCGACGGCGTATTCACGCACGATGCGCCTCTGACCCCGGAGCAGTGGGAGGAAGCACGGGACCATGTCAGGAGCCAGCATCAGGGCGCGGACAACGCTCGGACCCCATGGGTGCTTGGTGGCGGTGCGAAGTGGCAACAGATGTCGCTCTCGCCTGCTGAGATGGATTTCATTGAGTCGAGGAGGATGACGCGTCTCGAGATCTGCGCGATCTTCGGTGTGCCGCCCGTACTGGTCGGGATCTTCGACGACGCGACGCTCGCGAACGCGGAGACCTCGATCAAGATCTTCTGGACCGAGACGGTGATCCCGTTCCTCTCCGATATCCGGGGCGCTCTGACCCGGTCGCTGGTCCCGCTCTTCGGTGATCCGGCTAGTTTGTGGCTGACCTACGACACGAGCAATGTCGAGGCGCTACAGAAGAGTATGGAAGACCTGGTCCGGGTCGGCGTCGAACTCTGGAAGACGGGGATGCCGTGGCAACAGATCGCGGCGCTCCTGGACCTCGACCTCCAGCCGTGGGACGGATGGGACGTGTCGTGGATCCCGATCGCGATGCAGTCGAGCGATATGGCGCGAGGTCTGGACTTCGAGGCTCTGTGACCGCCATGCTCGATCCTCTCCAGATCCAGACCCTGCACCACCTCGAACAGCTAGGCGAGGCGTCGAAGCCGTTCGCCGCGTATCTCGCACAGTTCCACCGTGCGTTAGTCGATCAGGGGTTCAGGCGAGCCGAGGCCTTGGAGTTGGTGGGCGTTATGCAGAGAGCGATACTACGGAGTATGGGGAGGGAGGGGGAAGATGAGTGACGACCTGAAGGCCAGGTTGCAGATCACGGCGGTCATCGCAGGTATAGTTGGCGTGATCGCCATCGCTCTCGTGGTGTCGCTGCGCAACTATGGCGAGTGCCGGGCGCAGGGCTTTACCCCGTTCTACTGTGCGACCTCCCACTTTTGAGGGCTCAATGACCGCTTTTGTGCTTCTCCTGCATGACTGCATACAGCCGAGGGAGCCATGGCCTACGCGATGACCCGCACCTTCGTCCCGCTCGAAGCGAAGAGACTACGCCGAGAACTCTGGCGGTATCTGCACCGGGTAGCGCGGTCTGGTGAGCCTGCAACCCGTCGTCAGTTCCTTGAGGCGGTCCGCCAGCTTCGGGCCGGGATAGATCTGTCTGCGTTGGAATCTGCGCTAGAGGCCGGGAACGTGGACGCGGCTATGCGCGCGATACCGTGGGATGTATTCGAGGGGGAATTCGCGCGGGTCGAGGCCATGTTCGGCCGGCTCTTTGAGCATGGGGCACAGGCCGCCGCCGCTGAACTCTCGGGCCGGCTCGGGATGACGCTCGCCTTTGATCTCGTGAATGAGCGGTCGGTCGTGTGGGCGGAGGAGCACGCCGCGCAACTCGTTAGGGAGATCAGCACCGAGACACAGCAGGCGGTCAGGCAAATCATCGTGCGCGGCTTCGTCGAGGGCGAGACAGCGGTCGAGATGCGTCAGGCGATCTATGGGCGCGTTGGCCTGACCCGTCGCCAGCAAATGGCTGTCGCCAACTACCGGGTCCGTATGGAAGTTGAGGAAGGGCTTACGGGCGCGCGGCTGGACCGTACGGTCTCGCGCTACGTCGAGCGCACGATCAGGCGGCGTGCTGAGAATATCGCTCGGACCGAGACGATACGGGCCGCGCATGCCGGGACACAGGAGATATGGCGTGAGGCGGTCGGGCTCGGCTATATCGAGGCGGACGCACGGAGGCAATGGATTGTCACCCCTGACGATAGACTTTGCAATATTTGCGAGCCGATGCACGGTCAGGTTGTCGGACTAGAGGAGGACTTTGCGTCGCCGAAGGATGGTGCGACCACGCTCTATCCGCCGCTACATCCGTCGTGCCGGTGTAGTGTGGCGCTTGTTATATAGTCCTTGCGCGGTGCATAGTCTCTGCGTATAATGGTATAGGAACATAGCGTGACGGCGTCGCACTAAACACGTCGGACCAGGCCAGAGGCCCGCCTTGGGGGGAGACCCTAAGGAGCGGGCCTTTTCGCATCTATACCCGGAGGCCGGGATGCTCCACAAGTCGCTCCAGATTGAGGTCAAGGTCGATTCCGATAAGCGGGTGATAGAAGGCTACGCCGCTGTATTCGGCAATGTGGACCTGCACCGTGACATTATCCACCCTGGCGCATTCACCAATACGTTGCGGGAGCGCCTGCCAAAGAATCTCATCAAGGTCCGGTTCCAGCACCGGGACCCGATCGGCCTCCCCTTGCACGCGGAAGAGGATAGCAAGGGCCTCTTTACTCGCTCGAAGATCAGCGCTACCCCGCTAGGTGATTCAGTCCTCCAACTCGCACGTGACGGCGTTGTCGACCGCATGAGCATCGGCTACGGCGTCGTGAAGTGGGAGCCGGAGGAACAGGAGGGCCGCCACATCACGCATCTGAAAGAACTCAAGCTCTATGAATACAGTTTGACGGACCTCCCCGCGAATGAAGAGGCGATCATCACGACCGTGAAGAGTATGACGGATCTCGAGCAGCTGTTCGGCTCGCTCAGCTCCGCGCTCGCGTACCTGAAGCACGAGGGCGCGATTACCGATACCGACAAGGCTGAAGCGTGGATCACGACACTACGCAAGGCCGCCGACGATATGCAGGCACTCCTGCCGACCTCGGAGCCGGACGATTCCACTCCGAAGGGTAGCGAGCCACCAGAGACCAAGGCCGAGCCGGACGACTTTGATCTGCTCCACTCGGCGATTATGAACGCCCGTCTAATGTTCGGGCAAACCATGAGGAGCAATTAGAGATGAGCACTCCAATTGAGACACTGGTCAAGAATTTCGACGAGTTCACGGCCGAACTCTCTGCCACCCTCGATCAGCAGAAGGCTGAGCTGAAGGAGTATGGCGAGACCACCGAGAAGACCGGTGCACGCATTGATGAACTCGGCAACACTCTTCTGGAGATTGGTGAAGAGCTGAAGGCGGCACAGACTCGGATGGACGAGTTGGAGAAGGCCGCACAGCGCCCCGGCTATGGCGAGGAGCGGGAGGCCAAGACGCTCGGCGAGCGGTTCGTTAAGTCGGCAGAGTACAAGTCGATGAGCGGGACCAACTATGAGCGGAGCGACCGTTTCAGTGTCGGCGGTTTCTTCGGCAAGGATCTGACCAGCGACGCGACCTCTGGTGGCGCGCTGATCGTGCCTCATCGGGTCGCCGGTGTTGTTGCGCCGCCTGAACGGGCGATGCGGCTCAGGAACCTGCTCTCGGTGGCTCCGACCGATACGAACGCGATCGAGTATGTCGAGGAGACGGGCTACACGCACTACAGTGGCGATAATGAGGCCCCTGGTCCTGGCGCGAAGCCGGTCGCAGAGGGGGCAGTCAAGCCCAAGAGCAACCTGAAGTTCGCCAGGAAGAGCGTGAACGTACAGACGATCGCGCACTGGATCCCGGCTACGCGGCAGGTGATCGCGGACGCGAGCCAGCTTCGGAGCTACGTCGATGGGCGCCTCCTCTACGGGCTCATGCTCGAGGAGGAGCAACAGGTCCTGTATGGTGACGGCAATAGCCCTAATCTACAGGGGATCCTGACCCACACCGGTATCCAGACCTATAACTGGTCTGATGGTGCTGCGGGCGATACCCAGGTCGACGCGATTCGGCGCGGGATCACGAAGGCGCGGGTAGCAGAGTACCCGGTCGATGGTATCGTGATGCACCCGAACGACTGGGAGGACATCGAGCTACTGAAGGGCTCGGACGATCACTATATCTGGGTACAGGTCCCGGTCGGTGGTGTGATGCAGCTCTGGCGCGTGCCGGTCGTTGAGACGACTGCAATTCAGCCAGGTGATGTAGCGCTCGGCGCGTGGAGTCTCGGCGCTACGCTCTGGGACAGGGAGGAAGGCAATATTCGGGTCGGTGAGCCTGACGACTTCTTCTACCGGAACCAGGTTGCGATTCTCGCCGAGGAGCGGGTCGCACTGTCGATCTTCCGGCCTGAGGCGTTCGTCAAGGTGTCGCTCGACGCGGCGCCTGAGGGTGGTTCTGGTGGGGGTGTTGAAGGCTGATTCACGGGGGTGGGGGTGGCGTGATGCTGCGCTGCCCCTGCCCCATTTTCTCGGATAGCTATGACTATCAGAATGAAAGCACTCCAACACTTTGCTGGGTCTGATGGGTTCATTCGGCGCGGCGAAGTGTTCGAGGTAGACGAGGCGACGGCAAAGCGCTATGAGGGCCACTTGGCCGAACGGGTCAAGGCCGTCGAGTACGAGACGAAGGTCGTTGAGCCGAAGGCGAAGGCGGCGAAGCCCCGTGCCCGTAAGCCGGCACAGAGGCAGGCGGCGAAGAAGGCCGACACGAAGAAGAAAGAACCGAAGAAGGGTTGATGATCCCGGTCGCTGATCTCCGCAAGTGGCTGAAGGCGCCCAAGGCCGACGACGATATCCTCGAGTGGCTGGAGCGTGGCGCCGTAGCGTTTATTGAGCGTCATACGGGCCGATACTTCGGGGAGCCCGAAGAGGCGACGGTGATGCTCAATGGTTCGGGCCGGTCCGTGCTCTGGTTGCCCGATGCGCCGTCGAAGATCGAGGAGGTCAAGATCACCGGTGCCACGATCTTGGTCGGTGATACGGTGCAGGCGCTGGGGCCGGACGATTACACGCTCTCCGGTCGCCAGCTAATCAGTCGGCGCGAAGCGTGGCCTCGTGGTGAGCGTAATATCACGGTCCGCTATACCCGTGGCTACGCAGAGGGCGAAGCCCCCAGCGATATCGAACAGGCGGTATTGGGCCTCGTATCATTCCGGTATCGGGGCCGTGGGTCTGAAGGTGTATCGAGCCGAAAAGTCGGCGATCTGGCGATCACGTTCACGGCTGCGGATATGGCGGCGGTGCCGGGTCTTGCGGAGACGCTCGCCGCGTGGCGTAGCGCGTACATGGGTTAGCTATGCACCCCGCACTATTGGCGATGCTCGGGCAAGAGGTGGTGATTGAGCCCTATACCGGATCAGACAGCTTCGGTGCGCCAGTCTATGGGCCTGGTGCTTCATATCCGGCGCGGGTTGTTGGTGAGGTCAAGATGGTTCGGAGCCCGACAGGCGAGGAGGTTGTGAGTTCGACGAAGGTGACGATCCCCGGTCCACCGGACGGGCCTGAGGCGGTCGATCCTCGGAGTCGTATCACCCTGCCTGACGGCTCAACGCCCCCGATCCTGGCTGCACCGAGTTATCCCGATGAGTATGGCGATATAGACCACATCGTACTGAGGCTAGCATGAGACTGATTGCGCTGCGGCGGCTATACAAGGACGGACAGGTGGAATACGAGCCGGGTAGTGAGGTCCCGGTAGAAGCGTACCCAGACTATCAGGTCGAGACGCTCTTGAAGACTGGCGGGCTCCGGCGGGTGGAAGTTGAGGAGATACCCGAAGAGGTGGCAAGCATGTACGAGAGTCCGCATGGATACGTTGATCCTAAGCCACAGGGGCGCTGGCGTAAGAGGAAGGGGAAGGCGGAGTGAGGGTCCGCGGTGGCAGGGGATCGCGCACGGTCAACATTCGTGGCCTTTCTGAGGTCCGTGCCAATCTCCGGCGTTATGGGCGTAGGGCAAACGTCGGACTCAAGGCCGGACTATACCGAGAGGGCGAAGCGATCATGGCGGAGTCAAAGCATCAGGTCCCGGTGGATACCGGCGTCCTCCGCTCGACTGGTCATGTCCAGCTTCCGAAAGAAGAGGCAGGACGGGTCAGCGTGACCCTCGGCTACGGCGGTCCCGCTGCACCCTACGCGCTCAGACAGCATGAGGAGCTGAGCTACCGTCACACGGTCGGTAAGGCAAAGTACCTGAGCGACCCCGCAGAGGCTGCAGTGGCAGGCATGGACCGTCGAATCGCAAAGGTGATCGAGCAGCATGTCGAGAGGGGGAGTGATGGCTAACGACCCAAACGCCGCTTTGCCCTATCTCGAGATCGCGGGGTACCTCGCAGGACAGGGCGTGGTGGGGCCTGACACCGATTGGCCGATTTACACCGGATTCATGCCGGCGGAGCCCCATCAGTTGGTCGCGACCTTCCCGGCGGGTGGGCTGATGCCCGAACAGAAGAACTCGCTCCGGCATCCGCAGGTCCAGATCCGGGTTCGCGGCGTCCCCCACGATCAGACTCCGCCCTACGAGAAGATCGAGGAGATCATGGCGACGCTTAGGGGCGTGATAAACATGACGATTGGCGCGGGATACTACGCGCACCTGATCCCGACCACCGACGTGCTGGCGCTCGGGAGAGACGGGTCAGGCCGATTCGAGTATACGGTGACGTACCGGGCCGCGCGGTCAGCGGCATAACACTCTGTTGAGGGAGATGAGGAAATGGCGGGCGAAAGGACAGGGATCGACATACTGATCCAAATCGAGAAAGGCTCTGACTTTGTCACCCTAGGTGGTCAACGCGGCCTGTCGCTGGACCGCACGACAAACATCGTCAGCGCGAACCACAAGACTTCGGGCGGCTGGGACATGAACTTGCCGACGACAATCGGGTGGGCCATTGACGCGGATGCTATATGGCTCGCGAGCGATGACGCCTATGACGAGTTGGAGGATGCGTGGAGAAACCGGGTGCCGGTCAGGGTTCGGATCAAGGACGGGAACAAGACACAGACCGGTCTAGCGTATATATCCGATTTCCCGATCGAGGCGCCGCATGATGACGTGGCGACGGTCTCGATCTCCCTCACAGGCAACGGCGAGTTGACCGCTGGGACTGCGGGGAGCGGCTGATGTCTCGACGTTATCACCTGGTCACGATCGGCGGCGAGGAGTACCGGCTACGTTACGGCCGGGCTCCTCTGATCGATGCGCAGACGAAGGCCGGGAAGACGGTCGGCCAGATTTTCGGCGCGCTCGTCATCCTCGATCTAGAGGCGATGCAGGTGCTGCTTTGGGCCGCGCTCCGGACCGAGAACCCGACGACCTCCTACAACCAAGCAGGTGAGATCTTGGACCAGTGGATGGAAGAAACGCACTTGGTCGAGATCCAGGAGGCGCTGAACGAGGCCGCGGTCGCGAGTGGGCTCCTGGTCAGGGATCGGATCGAAGAGGATGAGGAGGACGAAGAGTCCGCCCCAAAAGCTTCGGGGAGTGGTCAGACGAAGTAGCGCCTTGGGCCGTTCGAATCACCGGACGGCCTGACGGCTTTGACTACTGGACCGTTGCCGAGATCAACGCCGCGATCGAGGGCCACAACTGGCGTGAAGAGCGGGATATGGAAAAGCTCGCCTGGCTCGCGTGGCACATCCTCTTGCCGTGGCGCAAGAAGGGTGACCGCTCCACGCCACTAGACCTACTCGGCAGGTCAGACAGGAAGCCAGCGAAGGAGATCACGAAGGAAGAGGCGCGGGCACGACTCGCGGAACTTGAGGCAGAGTTCAGGGCGATAGAATAATGGCGCGGGCCGGTACAGTAGAAGTGGTGTTGTCCGGCGATATGGCCGGACTAGAGGCTGCGCTCCGACGCTCAGAAAAGAGCATGGAGCGGACGGCCGCGCGTTTGCGCAGCATTGGTGCTAATCTCTCTCTCGGTGTCACTGCCCCACTCGTCGGGATCGGCTTCGCCGCGATGCGCTCGGCTGGTGAGACCGAAGATGCGCTCTCAATGATGCGCTCGATGACAGGTGCGACTGGTGCGCATTTCATGGAACTCGAACGCTCAATGCGGCACGTCGATGCGCAGGTCGCCGATTCGACTGAGTCGGTCGCGCAGGTCGTCGGCACGCTGAATCGAGATCTTGGGGTCACCGGCCCTCTCCTCGACAAACTATCTAAGCATACGCTCGACTACGCACGAGCCAACCGGACAGCTGCAGGCCCTGCGGTCGCGACTGCGACCCGGCTTCTGAACGCGCTGGAGGTTGAGGCCGCAGAACTCCCGGCGGTACTCGACAAGATCACGCTCGCAAGTCAAAGGTCGGGGATTGAGGTCAACGAACTCGCCAATCTCGTGATTGAGGCGGGTCCCGCGTTCGAGGAGATGGGCTTCGGGCTCGATCGAGCGATCGGCCTATTCGCGCGGTTCCACAAGGAGGGCGCGAACCCACGCGAAGTTCTCTCATCACTCAATATTGTACTGACCCAGCTAGCCGATGAAGGCTTTACCGATGCCGAGGCGGCGTTTCGCGAACTTCTACAGCGGATCTCTGATGCGCCTGGTATCCTCCAAGCGACCTCGATCGCTGCAGAGGCGTTCGGCGCGAGGGTCGGCGCAAAGGTCGCAGAGGATATTCGGTCCGGCAAATTCGAGGTCGACGAGTGGGTCGAGGCGCTTCAGGGCGCCGAGGGCACGGTCGCTCGGACCGCAGAGAAAGCTGAGACGTTCCGGGAGCGCATGGCGAGGCTCCGGAAAGAAATCACAGCTTCGCTCGAACCCCTCGGGCGTGGGCTACAGGACGCACTTGAGACGAGCCTCCCGCTCCTGCGGACCGGTGTTGCGCTCCTCACCGCGATGATCGGGCTCTTCACGAGTATGCCGTCCCAGATCCAGTCAATGATCATCGCTTCGGGTGCACTCGTCGCGGCCCTCGGCCCTGCCCTTGTCGTCATATCAGGCGCCGCAAAGGCGCTCGGTGCGATGTCGAGTATGGCCGCTGGTGCCGCTGCCAGTCTTACCGGACTTGGCGGGCTCCTTAAGGCTGGCGGGCTGATCTTCTCCATCAGGTCTTTCGCCGACGCTGTGACGATGGCGCGATGGGCGGTCGCAGGACTCGGGACGACTGTCGCAGTCGGTGCTCCGGTCATGGTTGGGCTCGGCTTGTTGGCCGCGCTGTTGGTCAGGGCTCGACTCGAAGCACAGAGGGTAGCGCAGGCGTTCGAAGCCACAAAGCGAAGCGTCGTTGAGTCTGTACAGGGCATGAGCGAGGCGCAAGCGCGTGCGACCCTTCTCCAATCCACCAGCGCTATGGCTGCGACAGGGGCGCGGCTCGAAGAGATTCAGGCGCGTATCGCAGAGGAGCGGAAACGGCTTGACACTTCTGCCGCTGCGCTCGGTACTGGCGCGCGTCCTGGCACGATCTCGAGTACCCTGCTTCGCGAACTTCAAGCAGAGGAAAGGCAACTCAAGACCACGATCGAACTCCACGAGCAGGCGGCAGTCGCAGCGTCCCGGCGGCTGGATGAAACGATCCGTGCGCGACAGGCGATGACTGCGCCCGACGGGGCTCCAATTGGTGTCGACCCGGTGATAGCGGAAGAGACCGAAGAGCGGACTGATCGAATAGCACAAGCGCACGAGAACCTAGCCCGCGCGCTCAACACGGCCGCAGGGATGGAGCAGCTACTAGGGGAGGCGTTCGACAAGAATCGGGCGGTGGTCGCGGCGTATAGATCGTCGATACAGACCTTGCTGGACGAAGGCGTGGACCCTGCCGATGAGCGGATCAGAGAATACGCAGAGGCTCTTCTAGAGGCGGAAAGTGCGATGCTCGATGGGATGGCAGCGCACGAGGATTACGCCCGCTCTATGGAGGAATTGGGCTCCGTGGCAGAAGAGACGACGCGGGACCTTGCACAGCTGATGGCAGAACAGGGCGTCTTGGCGGGCGAAGCGCTAATGCGCGGCATCCTCTCGGGAGCCCGAAACATGAGGGACATACTGAAGTCCGCGCTCATCAATCTCGCTGTCTCCTACGTCATGGGACCGGTCAAGATGGCGCTCGGCATCGCGAGCCCTTCGAAGGTCTTTCAGGGCTACGGCGAAGCGATCGGTGAGGGGCTAGCACTTGGCATTGAGAGTTCGATCGGCCGGGTCGCCTCTGCCTCCGAGCGTATGGTCCTGGCGGCTAATGCTCCGAGCCTTCGGTCTGTCTATTCGCTCGCTACACCTTCACCTAACACAGCCCAAGTAGTGGGGGCTGGTGCACGGCCGATGCTCGATCCTACGAGGCTACCACGTCCTATGGGGCCGATGCAGTCGGCGAGGGATGGGGACTGGCTACGTTGGCTGTCCGAATCGATGCAAGAACTAGAGGTCGCTGGCTATCGGGAGTATAGGCGATGAGTCTGATTGGCGACGCCGCGTTTATTTATACTGACCCAAGGAACGGCCAGGAGGTCGTCCACAGGCTCGTTGCCCCGCTCTCTGGTCTTCAGCCTCGACACGACCAGTGGAGGAGTGTCCGCACGTCGCTGGATCGCTCGATCACGCAGGTCACCACCATCGGTGATGGTGTCTACGAGTTGGTTGGCCGGATCAGGTACGACTCAATGCCCGATGCGTTACTCCAGATGCTGGTCTTCGCGGCGAACGGGCTGGAACTCAAATACGTGCCTGACCTCTCGCGCTCGACCTCGTACCTCGCGCGCCTAATTCCTGACGGCAATGTGGTGGGCCTCACCCCCGACTCTGACCGCTGGATGCTCGGCGAGTACGAAGCAACAGTCGTGCTCAGGCGGAAGGCGTCGTTCGCTGGGTTGCTCGGTCGGACCGATGGCCTCGTCATCTGCTGGGAGGCTGGTCAGTCGTGGGCTGACGCGCATTTCACGAACTCGACCGGCGGCATGGCGCGCGGGCGGGATGGCGCCTGGCACTCTGTCGCACCAGACGTCCCCCGCACCACCTGGGGCACCGACCCGGTGACGGGGCTGCTGGTGCCGAGGTACCTGACGGAGCCGGGGGGGGCGAACCTGATCCCCGGCAATCGGCAGAAGTTCGAGGGGTGGCTAGCATTCCAGGGTGCTGTGGTGACGGTTACGCAGGGGCAGACGATACCGGGACACAGCCCGGCGGGTGCGGCCACGCGGATAGAGACGATGGGAGGGGCGTCCACCCAAAAGTACTATGTCCAGGCAGGTGTTCGGGACGGTTCTAGTCCCGAGACGCAGAGCGTAATCATCAGCAACATTGGCATTCACGGGGTGCAAGTCACCACAAACAGCGGGCCGTCTGGCGTCATAGTGCTTCCCGGCGACACACGCCGCATCGTGACGAGCCGCAGCGATGGGGGCGCCCCCGGATCGGCTCGCCAGATGCAGTTCCGTGCCCTCGATCCGGCGCACGACCTGGATTTCCTGGCCTGGGCTCCGCAGATCGAGATCACGCCCTACGCCACCAGCCCGATCCTCGACCCCACCGCGTCCAGTCCTGACCCCACGACCCGCGACCGCGACACGCTGTCCGTGGACCTCCCGGACGAGGTGGCGAGGCCAGGGACGCCGCTGGCGATCTACGCGCGGACCCTCGTGGGAGCGTCAGGGCTAGATGTGCCTGGCGGCGCCTCGCTCTGGGCGCTCACGAATCATGGCGGCGCCGTGCCCCGCCTCTCCCTGAATCTGCACTCGGCGACCGCCACGCTCCAACTGTACCATTCCAATGGGGAGTCGTTCACCAATGCGTCCACATCGCTCGTCCCCGCCGCTGGCGATCTCCTCGAGTCCCTCACCCTCATCTGGACCGACTCGGCAGGTATGCTCACCGGCCGCCTGATCGCGCGCGTCCTGCCCGCCGGATCGTCGCAGTGGGGACCGATACACGCCGCCGACCTGCCGCCGCGCGCGCCTGCCGCCGCCTGGTCCGCCCCGCGCCTCTACGTTGGATCGCGGGGCGCGGCGCCGGGGGTGTACGAGTACGAGGCGCTGAAGGTGTACGCGGGGCGGCTCTCCGGATCCGATGAGTACATGCTGCGTTATATGCGGGAGGCACGCTGATGAGTACTGTCCGCTATCAGATTCAGGTCTTTTCCCGAGACGGTTCTCAGGTTGATTTCACGCTTGAATCCGAACTCGGATCGGTGCCGGTCGTCGGTGGGCAGGCGATCCGATTTGCGCAAGGACGCGCGGAGTCCCGGCCTTGGGCGATCGATGTCATTGACGCAGACGAAATCATCACGCAGCATCTGGCTGATCCAGCCACCGGTCGAACATGGCTATTGGGCCGGGTGGTCGGTGTCAGGCAGTCAATTGATGGCGGCCCTTGGCAAGACCTCGATACGGGCAGACTGACGGCGATCTCTGAAGCGGACGGGCCGGGTCTCTATACGCTCCAAATCTACGATGAGCGATGGGTGGAGCGTCAGGCGGTCGCGTTTGACCAAGAGCTGGTAACGACCCAAATCTATCCGGCCGGTACGCTTGGGAGGTTCCGTGGCGAGCCGCAGGTCAGCGCCACCCTGGGCGAATGGAGGGAGGCCGACAGCACCTCGCCACTACACCTGTACGTTCGGATCAAACTCGATCACGCTGGTCCGATCTCACAGCAGGCGCTTGATTTCATGCGATCGTTCTTGGCCCGTGGCGACGATGGAAGTCGACCGAACCGTCGATTGACGCTCTATACCGAGAGTGTGTCCTATCTCGATCCGGCTACGAACCAAGTCGTGTGGGGCGCAGAACTTCCTATCGTCGGCATTGGGAAGAGAGCCCCGTGGCGAGGTGGGAGCCCGACGGAAGGGATAGACGGTTTCGATCCGCGGAGAGATCGCTTCTCACGTAGTATCTGGGCAGGGCCGGTGCCGGCAGGTAGCTGGCGAGAGGGGCGTCATATCGCATACATTCCCGGTCTTGTAGGCCCGCCCACTCGCGATTTGCCGCACCATATCGGGATACAGGAAGGGGAGGTGCCTGATCCGCTTATCGAGCGTCACAGCGGCATAGACCCCTTCGAACTCGTCCAGCAGGAATACGATCGGGCCGGGGTGCGCTACGACCCCGCCGCGCTCGACGCGCTGAAGGGGCGATACCCACAGGTCGCGTTTCGTGTTACTCGGACGCACCAACTGGCCCAATGGCTAGAGGACGAGATATACGGCCCGTTGCTGGTGACTCCGTTCACCGACGCTAAGGGCCGGGTCGCGCCCCGCTCAGTCGCACTCCCGATCATGAGCCAGGAGCAGTATGACAACCTCTTTGTTTTCGACGCCTCCAACATTGCGGCTGACGGGCACCCTACCTGGGACCACACGAGCCGGGACCGGGTCAATGTGCTGCATGTCGAAACGGTCGATTACATCCACGTTTCCGATGAGGAAGCGCGAGTTGAAAGCGATTACGGTCTCGACCGCATCAAGGTCGTAGAAGACACCGTAACGATTGAGCACAACAACCTACAGCATGTGCCTCGCTCCGAACTCACGATCTCTGCCCGTGGATTCTGGGGAATCGCTCGAGAGGGGATCGTAGAGACCTTGGCGCGAGAGATGTTCGACCGATTCGGTGACGGTCCTATCCGGGGGACAATGGTCGGGCTGCGTTCTACGGAGTCGGTTCAGCCGGGTGATTTTGTCCGGATCGAACTAGACACCTACCCAAACCCTGCACTTCAGGGCGGTGGTCGAGGTGGCTCACGTATAGTACAGGTTCTGAGCCGGATCGCGCATCCGGACGGCTTCGAGTTCGAGTTCCTCGACGTTGGCGCGGCATTGCAGCCGGTTCCGGCCCCAAATCTTTCGGTCACGCCCGATGCCGATGATCCGTACCATACGGTACGTGTTACCATATCAGGTTTGGTGTCAGGCGCTCAGGCAACGCTACAGGTGTCGCATGACCCCAACTTTAGTCGGGTAGTCCGCAGTCTGCCGAACCTAGAGGAAGGGGAAACGAGGATCAGCGGTCTCCCCAGCGGTATGCCGGTTTATGTGCGAGCGATCGCAACAATGCCTCAGCGGATCAGAGGGGCATGGAGTTCTACGCGGTCGGCCAACCTACAGGCATTGCCTGCGCCCAGCGCTTTAGCCGCAAGTTCTATCACCCGACACACAGCCTTTCTTAGCTGGACGACTGGGAGTATGGACCGCAGCACCGAGGTCTTACTGGCAAGGGGATCCGCCCCTTCGGAGTGGTCTGACGAACACGTGGTGGCGACGCTCGATCCAGGTGCTACAGAATACCTCCTGACCTTTCTGGACGGTCCTAATGAGAGCTATACGGCTGCTGTACGCCACATTGATCGGTATGGCGGGGTGAGCGGGGTGGCGACACGCACTATCACCACCACGTCAGCAGTCGCAGCAGCTCCGCGGCCCGCAGGAATAGAGATAGTTGCAGGGGTGATAGGATGAATAGCCTGATCCCACGACCGAAGTACGGCATCATCATCGGTCTCTATGCTTCGGATCCTGGCTACGCGCTCGAAATACAGCGCGCTCCCAGTGTTAGTGGCGAGCCGGATCCTGATCCTGAAACCCACGAGGTCCTCGACCCTGTTTCGGGCGGCAGAGAGACCTATATCGACATCCTGCCGTCGGACGGTAAGCCAAGGCATTATCGCATTAGGCATATTGCGCCTGGGATGGAGCCAAGCGCGTGGACCTGCTGGACCCCGCCCGCACGCCCTGTAGAGGTCGGCCAGATTGGCCCCGAGCGAGCAGACCCGGTGCTCCCCGTGGTACGCGAGGAGGCTTCGGTCGGACAGGACTCGTGGTATGTCGTGCTTACGCTCGAGGACCCGCAGTGTCGTGTAACAGAAGTCGCGTTTGATACCGGTAACGGATTTGATCCCACCTTAGGGGTCGATAAGGTTTACACCTCTTCGGTCGCGCCGGTGACACAACGTATTCGGGCACGTGTCACAGGATACGATGGCGCGGGCCGTCTGGGCCTCCTCTATGAAAGGGACTTCGGCGAAGGCGGCCTCAACGCCGAGCGCCCGACGGCCGCGATCGAGCTGCACTCGGAGACGGCGGACGCCGAGACGCTGCGCTTCCTCGGCGCACTCGGCCAGGGCGGCCGCGCTCCGCTCGCCTACCAGTACGCCGTCGAGGGCGTCACCGGCTGGTCCGCGTGGGCGCCGATGCCGGACGGCGAGATCGTCACCGACGGCCAGGCCGGGCGCCCGTCCCCGATCGCACGCTCGGAGCGCACGCGCACGGTCCTCCTCCGGGTCAGAGACGCCGACGGGCGCGAGTCGCAGGTCGCGAGCTACGCGCTGTCGAGCGAGCCCTCCACCCTAGGCCCTCGTCCGGGCGTCTGGGTCGAGGCGGTGCCGCGCTGGGGGGTGGGGGACCTGTCCGGGTACCTTGATCTGGCGCTCGAGTTCGGGATCGATACACGCTCGATCCGCGTCGAATATCGCTACGCTCCTGATCCTTCCCAACTTCCCACAGTGGTTGTCGATTACACGATCAACCCCGGGAGCGGTGTGTATCAGCTACGCCACCGGGTCGAGGACGAGACCGGACAACCTCGCCAATGGCCCACTGGTGATCTGTACCCTCCCCATATCACTCTGACCCCGTACGCGGAGCCGCAAGGGCAAGGCGCGGCCGGCGAACAGGTGGTGATTGATCCGGCCTCCATCGGCTCGGGAATCAAAGTACAGATGGAGGGGGGCGGGCCAGCCCGCCAAACCGATCATCTACTGATCGGAGATGGGCTGGGGCTGGCCACCAACGAGTTGGGTCGTAACGTAATCGAGTTTGACGCAGCGGACCGCTTCCTCGCCATCGAGGGCGGGGAGTTACAGGGACCACTAATAGCCCCTGATATCCGCGACGGAGAGGATAGACCGTACACCTCTATTATTCACGGCAACTCTCCCACTCCTAATGTGACGGGGGAACGTCCGGGTCTCCTGTACGCATTTACCGGTACCCCTGAATCCGGAGCGGGGTCGGTGCAAGCCAAGGTCGGAGACGGGTCGCCCCTTCCAGTAGACCTCTTCGATTTTGACGCCGGGGTAACGATCTCGAACGGCGTGGCCAAGATTCGACTGGACGACCGGTACCGCCGTATAGAAGATCCTATTCCATGGGGGGACCTAGGAGATACCTCCGGGGTGGATACACGGTTTTCCCGCCTGGGGATAAACCAGGCCGTGCCTACCGGGTCCATTCGATTGGACGTGGGCGGGGGAGCACGCGTTAGGGGATCACTTTGGGTAGATCGCCTAGGCATTGGGCGTGATGCGGACTCCAGTTACGCTATCCGCACCTCAGGAGATATTAGCGCAGGGGACTTCCAGTTCGAAGACAGCCCTTCCGGCGGCCGGGTGGCTTCAGTCATTCACGGGACCTCTCCTACGCCGTCGATCCCTAACCCCCGGATAGGTCTGTTCTACGCATTTACCGGTACGCCAGAACTCGGCCCTAGCTCCCTACAGGTACAGGCAGGGACGGACACCCCCACCGATGTGTCCCTCCTACGGTTTACGCGCGGACTGACTATCTCTGGCGATACAGCCACCTTAGACCTGGATGGAATCTACCGTCGCGTGACGGATAAGGTGGCGTGGAGTGACCTGACTGGGGTACCCAGTACCTTCCCCCCAGCCTCTCATTCCCTTGCGTCCCATACGGGGGATCTGCCGTGGGCTCGGATAGACGGGGTTCCTGATCCGGCCACTAGATGGCCGACATGGAGCGAGGTCGCCAGCAAACCCTCTACCGTATCGCAGTCAGAGGCCGAAGCGGGTTCGTCCTCTACCATCCGAATGTGGACGGCCCAGCGGGTAAGACAGAACGTGGAGGCGTATGCGTCCCCTCTG